>VOFH01000232.1_pt1 | contig 51572 bp, 81 predicted proteins | sample 5384091 | NCBI WGS metagenome assembly VOFH01 (sample SAMN12384727, study PRJNA508395) | human gut metagenome | isolation source: healthy gut G | host: Homo sapiens
GACTCTATCCGGACAGCAGTTTTTCTTTCACAGCGATAAGAATTTCCATGATTTATGAGTATAAAAGCGCCTCTTTTCCCATTTTTATTTATGAAGAAAGTATGAGGTCGGAATTGCCATACTGCCATGCTACACTTGACTCATGAAAAAAGTAACTTGGAAAATACAATATGATTCAACACCTCTAATCCATCGCCACTGCAAAAAAATGCGGCAAAAACGCGCTTTAAATCCTCTGACCAATTTCGCATCAATGCACAGCGGCAATATCTGGACATATGGTTAATCTACAAATGTACAAAATGCAATACGACTTGGAATGCAACAATCTTTTTCGCATTTCTCCGCAAGCTTTGACTTCAGAACAACTCAATCAATTTCAGGAAAATGATCAAGCCCTGGCCAAAAACTATGCTTTCGACTTTGATCTGCTCCGCAAGAACGGGGCGGAATACGAGCTGCCTGCCTTTTCAATCGTCGGCGATGACATCGGCACTGGAGAATCTGCCGAAGTGAAATTGATCAGTGAATATATCTTACCGATCAAAGTCTCCACACTGCTTAGGAAAAAATTGCACCTTTCACAAAAATCTTTCAGAGAGCTAGTCGAAAACGGACGGATCAAAGATGCCTCCGGCCAAAACCTGTTAAAGAGCAAATTAAATGGGGAAACCACCATCATATTCCTTCCGTGAGGACAGGGCATATTTCCGCGAGCAACAGAATAAAATGATGTCAGTGACTTTTACGAAAGGATGTGATTAAATCATGAATAAGTTGCAAAAAGCAGCAAATGGTACTGTCCATCATTATTCTCTGTCTCGCTGTCTGTTTCCTGCTTTCTAAACTCCTCCTGTCGGAGCAGCGCTTTATCTACTCTGCTGTCCTGATCGGTGCAGTCTTCATCTCTATTTCTGTCTATATTGCTGCAAAGCAGCTCCGCCATGTAAAGCACGGCAAAGCCCAGCTTCTGATGATGTTCCTGTCCACTTTTCTTGTCGCGCAGCAGTCCTTTATTTATACAGATAAGGGCTGCTGCATTTAGTTCGATCCTAATGCCGCAGCCCCACTTTATTTTTTTGAAATTCGGAATCTGGATCCCCATCGCTTTCCAGCCATAGCGGTAAATGGAAAGGAGTATGGAACCCAGGGTAATGCTTTCATTGAGCACGCCGCCCCATGAGCCGACAAGGATATCGTATATGAGCCAGCATGGAGAAGCACATGCCAAATTTGACAAACGAATTTTTGTGCGTTATTTGTCCAATACCCGACATTGCTGGCAATCAATGCCGCAAAGGGCAGCAGGCTGATCGCACCCTTCCATGTGAAAGCGAGGATCACTATGCATACTGCTGATAAAATCGCAATCCATCCTTTCCATCTGACCCACGCGTATTTGTCATACCACATCAACAGCCCATTTCGAAACAGGATGACCATCAGATTCAGACAGCCGCTCAAGGCATTTAACAGGAAAAATTGCAGGCAAAACAGGGCGCTGCCTAATATCTGACAAAAAACAACGCTCGATTCGATTTTATCTGGTACGAAAAATAAACAGCAGTACGCCGATATATCCAATTGCCTGAATCAGTATGTCCATCATAATCTCCTAATATATACACATTACTTCCTGCGGATGCATTTGTCAAGTGATCTTCGTGCTGATCCAAAGCGCTGCCACAAACAAAACTGCGTAAACCATGCTTTTTAAGCTATACAGCGCCGTTTTCCAAGCATCCAAGGGTGAATTTCACAGAAATCAGTAGGAAAAATGTCAGTTTTAATACCATATTTTACAATATAATAATATAACTAACTATAAAAATCGCTCGGTTTTGATCAAAATTCGCGCATTTCGAATGGTTCATCCGTGGTATAGCTCTCATGCTGCCAAAAATGCGGCGCATTGATACCAAAAAAGCGTATTTGCGCCGCCATTGCTGATTCACGACAAATGGCAATCAGCTTTATTGGTAATCAAGCGAAAAAACGGCGGCCACACAGCCGCCGCTTAACCTTTACATAATAAATCCGACAACAATGTACATCCCTGCTGATATCAGCGCAACAGACAAGGTGTATGGGAGCTGGCTTCTGATATGCTCTGCAATCCCACATTTTGTTGCGGAACATGCCACAACAGTCGTATCGGAAATTGGCGATGATTGATCTCCAAACAGGCCGCCGCTCCCAAACCGCGCCTGCAAGAAGTGGAATACTGGTGCCCATGGTGAATGCCATCGGCATGACGAGAGGCAGAACCACAGCCATTGTACCCCAGGAACTTCCCGTAGAGAAAGAGATAATCAAGGCGATGATAAAGGCGATGACTGGCAGCAGCGCCGGACTCAGAATGCCGGAGAAGGCATTTGCCAGGTATTCGCCTGTTCCCAGGGTCGATACCAGGTCGCCCAGACCAAGAGCAAAGGTCAAGATGATAATAATCGGCAGCATACCGACCCAGCCCTCATATAGCGCAGAGCTGGCTTCCTTGAAGGTCATCACTTTCTTTCCCAGAATCATGACGAACGCGATGGCAATGCCAGACAATACGCCCCACAAGAACGATCTCATGCCGGCTCCATTTAAGATATTCCCACCACCTGTGATATACATGCCGATGATGGTGACCGCAATCATCGCCGCTACAGGCAGAATCAGCAGCAGACAAGTCGTCGTCTTTTCATCTTCGCCTTTTTTTCATAAATGCCGCTGGCCTTTGCCAGCCGGTCTTCTTCAATCACACGAAGTTCTGCTTTTTCATCGGTCCAAAGTCAAAGCCGGTCAAAATCAAAATCGGCACGATTGCCACTGCGATTACCACATAAAAGGATAGCGGTATGGATTTGATCATCACGCCCGCCGCACCTTCAACGCCCGAATTTTCCAGCACGCTGATCATGTAAGCGCCCCAACTGCTTAAGGAATCAGCGCACAGACTGGTGCGGAAACGGTGTGCACGATAAAGGCCTGCTTTTTCAGGGGAAGTCAGATACTTGTCGTTGACCGGTTTCATGATGGAACCGGCGATCAGACTGCTCATATTTGCAGAAACAAACACGATGATGCCGATGAGCCAGGTGATGAAATTAGCGGATTTCTTTGATTTGATCAGAGACGTCCTCACCGTCAGAAAGTCGATAAAACCGTTGACGCCTCCTGCTTTCTGAATCAGCAGAATCATGCCGCCCATCAGAGAAATCGCCAGCATCGTCGTCAGATTGCTTCCATCGGCAAAGACCGTTTCGACAGATTTGATGATGCCGTCCACACCGCAGAGGATATTGCCGTCAAAGATAATGACATTCCCTATAAAAAGTCCCAGCAGCAGCGACACATAGACGTTCTTCGTCGTAAGAGCGAGTCCTACTGCGACAATCGTAGGGACAATTGATAAAATTCCATATTCCATTTTTGCTCCTTTCTTTCCTTAATTTAAATGATCATAAAGATTGCAGAACCCATCAGCACGCAATGAACCGCAATTGTGAAAGTCCTCTGGTTAATTTTCTTTAATACGATACTGCCCGTAACCGCACCTGCTAGGACAGCCGGCAGCAACATCAGGCAGACCCCGCCGATACACTTGTCATCTGACCAGAAACGATATACTTGCCCAGAAGAAAGGTATTCAGCACTGCCCAGTAGCCGCAGACCGTGCTGCGCAGCGCATCCTTCTCCTCGACGGTCTTATTCAAGTATGCGATCAGCAAGGGGCCGCCGATACCATAGGCCGACTGCAGGGCTCCGCTTCCGATCGGATAAAGACAGTGCCAGAGTCTCAGTCCCTTCTTCTTTTTTCCCTCTGTATATTCCATAAAGCTCATAGGCGGAATTCACGATGATGAACAAACCCAGACAAATTTTGATCAGTGCTTCAGAGACGTGAGCGAGCAGATAGTCAGCCGAAATCGGTCCGAAAAGAACCGCCAGGGTCAGCACGATCATCAGTTGTCGAACATTTACCTTCTTTCTCTGACGAATCAAAATCAAAATAGCCTGACCGCCCGTAAAAAGCCATGCCGCCGGCATGAAGACTTCTCTCGGCAGTACCAGCAGCGCGAAGGGAAGGCAGAAGATGGCAGCGCCAAAGCCTGTAATCTGCTGTATAAAATAGCCACAGAAAAAGACCACCAGCAAGAAGATTGACAGCAGTAATGCCGGCATACCGTTCATCACTAGCCTCTTTTCAGGAAAGCGGTACAGCAGTGCATGCCGCCCCACGCTTTGACGACCTCGTCATATTCTATCACATGAACTTTGACACCGCCGCGCTCCAAAATTTCCCTAGATCTGTCGTTGCCCGCCGGCATGACGATTTCCCCGGTCTGATCGCGACAAAATTGACGCCAAAGCCTTCTTTGCACTCTCTGGTATCTGGGCATTCCAGAATTCTGTAGCCCTTTTTCTTCATGGCATCGACCACGCTGTATGGAACCTGGGAGGGATACATGTAGACCAGGTCATGGCTGGCGATGTTGAATACGCCGTCAATGCGTGAGCCTGCCCGCAAGGCGTCTGCATGTAGATGATCTCTTTGACGCCGATCCGTTTCAGCTCTGCAGCTACCTGCTCAGCGCCTGCCCTGTTGGTTCTCGCACCGACAGCCAAAATCACGGTTTCCCGATCGACCCACATCACGTTAGCACCTTCAAAGTAGCCATCTGCATTGATGGTCTTGATGATAGGGATGTTCAAGTTAGCAACAGTTCTCGCAACTGCCGTCTCTTCCCCTCTTCTCGCCGCCATAGCCGGTCTGCAGATAATGGCACCTTCTGGCGTCATCAGAAGCAGATCCCTGCAGAACAGCGCGTTTGGCCGATCCTTTCTTTGCTCTTCCACGTAATGGACTGCAATGCCTTTGCTCGATAAAAAATCCGCCAGTTTGTCGTGTTGTGCTCTGAACCGCTCTGGGTCGATCTCGGTGCGGAATCTCACCTCTCGAAAGTCAAAATCATCGACTTCTGCACCCGGTCTTCGCATCAAAACGGCTTTCAGCTCATCGACCTCTGAATGGCAGCCCCAGTCTCCCCAATATTCAGGCATATCTTCCTCAAACCAGGTTTCTTTCGGGAACCATTTATCTCCGCCTAAGGGGTCAAAGGCATTCTTCTCTAAGATATCGTGCATATTTTCTTTCTCCTTTCACATTCTAATGACTTTGCGTATATATGAGCAAAAGCTGTGCCAAAATTTTTTCACGCAATCCCAAGGTTTCCCGCCTATCAACTCCCCAAAAACGCATCTTGTAAAATAATTATTTTCTTCTTGTAAAAAAGTCTGCACAACTATACTATAGTTAGTAGAGAAAGGAGGCGCTCCGTGTTATCGAAATATATAGAAAAGGCCATGAAGCTCTATAAAAATATCGACGGTCTGGCTGCCGTCGATAAAGAAGGAATCATCAGATATTATTTTAATTACCGTCCCAACATCAACCCGCTTTCCGCGGAAGATGCTTTGAACAAACATGTGCTGGACGTTTTTCCAAGTCTCGACGCGCAGAGCAGCACTTTACTCACTGTACTGCGTACGGGCGAGCCAATCCTCAATTATTTTCAGGAGTACGATAACTGCATAGGTGTGCGGATCAACGCGATCAATACGACCATGCCGCTGACAGATGCGAACGGTCAGTTGATCGGCGCCATCGACGTTTCCGTTTATATCACCAACGAGCACGACCGTCTCTCCATCGTGATGAACAAGCCTGCCAACCCCGCCAACTTGTTCACTGCCAGCGACATCATTACCAAAGATGAGCATATGATCCAGCTAAAAGACAATCTTCTCAAAATCGCTTCCACCAATTCTTCTGTTTTAATTTACGGCGAAACGGGCACGGGCAAAGAACTCTTTGCGCAGTCCATCCACAGCGCCAGTAAGAGGAAGGACGGACCGTTCATCGTGCAAAATTGTTCTGCTATCCCAAATACGCTTTTGGAAAGTATTTTCTTCGGAACCGTCAAAGGGAGCTACACTGGTGCCGAGAGCCGTAAGGGGCTTTTTCGAGTTGGCAGACAGCGGCACATTATTCCTCGATGAAATCAATTCTATGGATATCAATATGCAGAGTAAAATTCTGCGGGTTCTGGAAGAAAAAAAGTCAGACGAATCGGCTGCGAAAAGGATGTTGCTTTTGATGTGCGCATTATCTCCGCCGTCAATGAGAAGCCGGAAGTCGTTCTCAATCAAGGAAAAGTCAGGACAGATCTTTACTACCGCCTTTCCCTGTACAGATTACCATCCCGCCCCTGCGCGAGCGCAAAAAGCGATATCCCTTTTTGACGGATTATTTTATCAATTACTTTAATAAGACGATGCATCGAAATATTTTGGGAATTACGGAGGATGCCCTGGACGTGCTGAGGAACTATTCTTGGGCGGGAAATGTCAGGGAGCTGAAAAACATCATCGAAGGATGCTTCAATATTGTAGATGACGGCTTCCTGACGAGAGAAAACATCCCCGCCTATCTCCTCGCCTCCATCAAGTATTACGAAAATACACCAATAGATGACGACTCAAGGTCGCTGGATCAACGGGTCAAAGCCTTCGAAAAGGATATCATCATCAAAACGCTCGCGCAGCACCGCACGCTGTCAGCCGCCGCCAGGGCTTTGTCCATCACCCGGCAAAACCTCCGTTATAAACTGGAGAAATATGAAATTGATATTGAGAAAATGATAGAGGAGAAGTAGTTATATTTAACTTTGAGACATATTGGACAATATTCTCTTCTAATAAGACAGCGTTCTTCGTTTTTAACAGAATAATTTGAAATTTCCATCAAAATATGTTATACTTAAATATATTTTAACCATATTAGGATAATTCTTCGAAACACTTTAATGTCAAAATTGGTAAATGCGTAATCATCACATCATTATAAGTTAGGAGGTACCCTGATTGAACAAATATTTATCTTTAATTTTCTTATACAATAGAGCGAGTCACAGAAAAATTCTGCTCCTTGTCGGTGCCATTCCGTTGAGTTTTCTGGTAATTTTCTTATTGAGAATCGGCAACCCCTATGATACTAGTTCCTATATGCTCATGGAACGCGCTTTCGGTGGGGTGTGGGCTGTCTTACTGTTTATCACAATAAACGTGATGGGGCTGATGACAGTAGTAAATTCATTAAATGGAAAGAAATCCCTGAAGGCGACCCATGCAACGATTGGATACACGATGAGAAGATTGGGCTTATCACCGATTTCATCTTTTCTCATAATCTTCTTTTACTACCTTGCTATAATCCTTATATTTTGGGGCGTGGCAATTGCTTCTTTATATGGGATTGGAAAGATAGGGCTGACAATGGCAGGCGCCACCGGTATTGACACCAAACTTGCTCTCGGTCTATTAAGGACAGAAATAGGCCATGTTTTGATTCCCATTGCACATCCAACCATCATCATCTTTAACATTGTTGCCGCACTGGCTTTAGCAGGCGAATGTGCCAGGTCATGTTATTTCGGCTGGCATAACGGAAGGCAATCAGCCGGCGTGGCGCTGGTAATCGTTCCCATGTTTCTTATTTGGACTTATCTCTCTGAGAACAGCTATATACTTATGGCCATTCTGCTTCTAATTTTTACGCTGCCTTTTCCTTTGGAGATGTGATTTCAAAGAGAGAAACGCCCTAAGGGCGATCCGTTTATGGTTAATAAATACATAGGCATCATGGACTTGGACAGTACGGAATTTGATGACAGCATTCGTCTTGAAGTCAACAGCGCAGCTGAAACTTATGACCCGTCCTTGCTTAAGCGATATGGCAGAGGTACGGAACATGGCATGAGAAACGGACTGAAAAAGCTAAATCCAGTCTGGCTGAGGCGCAGATTCATGCCCCTAGGGAGCAATCTGGAAAGAGCCAACTTTTTCTTCGGCGTTTTTGTATTTTTATAGGGATTGCCGAACATTTATTGTTCTTTGGCAGATATCTCATGCAGCTGGATCTGATCAAAAAACAGCATCAAGGGGGTAACGATAGATTCCGGCGTGAGGATGCCTTACTTCTGGGATATGCAGGAACACACCTATTACGGGTACATAATAGCAATTTTACTGGTAGTCCTTCTTCAGGCATATTGGAATTATGAGTACTATAATAAGGAGACGAAAAGCGTATATGTTATGAAGAGGCTGCCGAATAGAAAAGAGTATCCACGGACGATTTGGGTCTCACCCGTCATACAGGCATTTTTTATAGCGATGATCATGACCCTGCATACCGCAATTGATTTAGTCGTGTATGTTCTCGGAACACCGGAAGTTGCACTTCATCCGGATTACCTATCACACATTTTACCATTCTGCAATTAGCGCCTGGCCGCTTGGTGACGCTTGCGGACATTAAGCAGAATCATTAAGGAGGACGGAAAATGATTGAGATTAGAAACGTATCTAAGAAATATAAGGAAAAGATTGCTCTCGCAAATTGCAATCTTCAAATTCCTAAGGGGCAGGTCATCGGTCTCTTTGGTGCTAACGGTGCCGGAAAAACCACATTTATGAAATGCATTATGGGTTTCCTGACCTTTGAAGGTGAGATCACATTGGATGGAAAAAAAATTGATGAAAGCAATATATCCAGGCTGTCTTTTGCAACGGGCGACCATTCTTTCTTTCCGTCTATTACAGCTGAGGATCACAAGTTGTTTTACAAGATGCAGTTCCCCAGTTTAATGAAAAAAGATATGAGGCTCTGATGGAATTCTTTGAATTGCCAACGAAAAAAAATTAGCGAGTTCAGTCTGGGACAACAAAACCAGTTTGAAGTGGTACTGGCAATCAGCCAGGGGCAGATTACATATTCATGGATGAGCCTTTCGCCGGCAACGATGTGTTTAACAGGGAAGACTTCTACGAAGTTTTGGTAAGCGTTTTAAATGAGGACGAGACAGTTATCATCTCTACTCATTTGATTGAGGAAATTGCAGATTATATTGACAGGGCAATCCTCATAAGAAAAAGTGAGATTATAGATGATCTGAGCGTAGACGACATAGAAAAGTCAGGAAGTACATTAATTGAAATTGTAAAGGAAAAAAATATGATTACAGGGCAGACCGCATTAGAAAGGCTGTAGATCAAATGAAGTAATACTGAGAGAAAGATGATAAGAATAAAAGGAGAGTCATCTATTATGAAAAAGTCAATTATAATATTTGTGGCGGTGACGGTCCTCTCCATTGGGATGACTGTTTATGGCTGGGCTTTCGTGAACGGCCAGGTCGGTGAAGTCACGCTGACAGAAGAAACAATCTCGGGCAACAGCGATATGGCAGATGGATTGACGGTGGGCTTCAGAGCTAGTTCATCCGATGGTCTTCATTGGACCAATCGTTTCGATTACAGCACAAAGAAAACGGAATCTTCTTTTAAAAGGGGCGAACTTGCTAAAAATGTTGACTCTATAGTCTATGACGATATCCGTTTCACAGGATGGTCCACGGTACCTTACTTTACGCAGCTAAAATATGACTGGTTAGACGGATTGCAGGAGAAAAAATTCATGCTTTTTATAACGAAATCCAGCAGAAAGTCTCGAAGAGCGGTCTTGGGGAAGAGGGTAAGATTAGACTGAAGGACTACTTGGATTTTTATCCGGTAAACTTCCGATTCCAATTTGGCACTAAGATATATAATTCGGATAATGCTCTGACCGGTTTAAAGGTCTATGATAGGAGAGGCATGCTTTCTCCGGAAGACGGCGCGTCAGCCTATGATGGCGAGGTGGACCTGTATACAGCCTTGAATAGCGTATTCAAAATCCCCGTTATAGAGAATGAATATCAGAAATATAAGGTTTCCAAAGTAGAGGATTATGATTACAAGACAGCTTTGGGTTATAAGACAGAGATCGAAAAGCCTTTGGGCCAAGGTGAAGATTTTTATGAATTTGATCCCATACTCGTTATCCAGGAGGAAAATATCAAAGATGGAAAGAAGTGGTCTCATCCGGATCTTTCCGGAGGGCTGTCATATAAAGCAGACGGCGAAAATCAAGCTGACGATTCTCATGTGGGAAAAACAGCCTCTGACTACGGCTTAAAAAACAGAATGCTTTTCATAGTCAATAATAAAACAGCCAAGGGGGCTTCTGTGGATGTTTCTCAAATTGACGAAGGTTATGGCGTATATGAACTCCCCATTGATGTAAAAGCCACTGCAACAATACGGATGGGCAGAAGAAGCGCCACAGTACCCAATCCGAAACCTTTAAGCGAGGAACTGGCCATGGTTTATCCACTAGATGAAGATGCTGAATATGTAGAAATGAGTTTATCCGGTGATCACAGATATTTAGCTGTTTTCTCAGTAAAAGATGGAACTTACTTTGTGGACCTGGTTGATGCAGATAATTGGACCTCCAATGGTCCGATTGAAGTATTTCCAGCCTCAGAAAAATGACATATGCTTGGGGTGAGGACGGAAGTTTAGCGATGACAAATCACAAAGGGCATGTTGCAGTTTTTTTTTCTTTAACAGGCAGCGAGAATGAACCGTATGAAATTCTTTACAGTGGAAAAGTTCAGCGCGGCTTAGATAATGCGCTCTTTGATACAGAGATGGTTTCTAAAAAGAATTCTCGTGCTAAATTTAAATATGGTATCGACAGGGGCTGGCTGTTGCAGCAAAAGACGGCAAGGCGGCTTTAGTTCAAAACTTATTGATAGGCGATTCAGAATTCAATATCAGAAATGCAGCACTTGAATGTGCCATAATAGACAAAAGCGGGTCATCTACAGAGGCAAATTAAAAAGCAACATCGTAGATTTAGAATATGATATGAGTGAGGACGAAATGCAGATGATAAAAAGACCTTCGGAGCGGCGCTGTATTGAATCATATTATAGAACCTGTTCGTAATGAAAATTGGTGTGAATGGAAAGTTTCAGCCAAACAATAGCGCCCTAATTACACGTCAGCAAATTGAAGCCGGCTCTTGAACCCATCTTCATTATAATGGTAAGCAGTTATAATAATATGTGAGCTTCATCGATAGGCTACCTCCTAGATGGACCGTTAAAATAATAAAGCTATCTAGGAGGTTTTCCTATGCACAAATTAAGAATTATACTTGTAGATAGATTGATCAGAAAATGCCAGTAATTTACCAGCATATCTCCCTTCCCTGCGCCCCAGGCCGTTGCCTTCTGCTTTGCAATGGAAAAAGCTGACGATTCTTTTGATCGCCTATTAATTCGCAAAAGAAAAGCAATTCGAGAAGATTAAAAAATATTTACCGCAGAACCAAAACGAAAGCCATCCTGTCCTCTTCTTTCTGGGCAAAGATCTCGCCGTCCATCTTTTGCATGATTTCCCTGCAGATGTACAACCCCAGGCCGTTGCCCTGCTTGCCCCTGCTATTACTCCCGCGGAAAAACTTTCAAAGATGTGATTAAAGTCGTTATCACTGACCGGTTCTCCTGTGTTGAACACTCGGATCAGTTGGCAGTAGTCCTCTTCATAAAATTCCAGTTTAATGCGGCGGCCGTCTCCATATTTAAAGGCGTTTTCAAATAAATTCTCCAGTACTTCCCACAACCGGTCCATATCGCCGCAAAGTAACAGGTTCTCATAAGGTCCTATCTCAAGATCAATCATACGCAGAGCGCATTTTTCCCGGTAGGTAAAAAATCTTCTTTACCAAATCGGCCAGATAAAACTCACCCATATCGACCTGAATATCCATGACATCGTCCTTCGATGCCCGCATAATCTCTTCCACATACTTTTCGATTTCCACTGCCTTTTCTCCAATCTGATGGGCAGCATGTTTTTCTCATCTTCTGTATGATAGACCTCTTTTCTAAAGCTTTGGCGTATAAGCCGATGGTGCTCAGAGGGGTTTTGATATCGTGTGACAGCGACAACAATAGCTGTTTCTTCTGCCTCACTAGTTCCAGCTCCCTCTTTCTGGTAACGTTTAATGTATCCTGCAACTGGCTGATCCCCCAGACAAAGCGGCCAAAAAGCGACTCTTTTCCTCTTTGATTTCCGTCTTTAAGTGTCCCTTCGCCAGTTCTCCCGGCAGTGTACTCAGCCGGTAAAAGGCGCAATCAGCTTATATTTCAAATACAGCAAAATCCCCATGACGCAGAGGAACATGATGGCCATGGCCGCTTCCAGCAGCAGGAGCCCACCTCTATAATCGTCATTAGGCGATATATATTCAAATCGGTAGAATCCGTCCACCACGCCGTCTCTATATGCGGGAACGATTTCAACCTGATAGGCGTCGTTTTCCCGAAAAAAATCCTCATATGCCTGGTCTGACGCGCCGATGCGCATATAATCCGCCTTTTTCACATATTGATACCACGCAAATCAAGCTTATCCAGGTTTGCTTCCTTGGATAAGCTATTTATGATGCGGTTGATTTCCACCTTATATTCTTTGCCGCTGGAAGTTTCCCCTTTCAGAAACACTGTCCCGGCCAAAACCGCCAGGATCACATACAGCGCTACAGAAAAGGACAGCAGCCGGTTATATTTTCTCATAACGATAACCCACTCCCCATACAGTCAAAATCCGCTGCGGCTTCTTCGGATCTTCCTCGATCTTTGTGCGGAGCATTTTGATATGAACGGTCAGCGTCTGATTCTCGCTGAAGCTGTCTGCACCCCCAAATTTGATTGAAGAGGAAACTTTGTGCAGCGTCCTGCCTGCATTCTCCGCCAGCAGAAGGAGCAGCCATACTCCTTCACGTTGAGTTCCACGGGCTCTCGGTCCAGAAAAACTTTCCGGGCATTCTTGTCAATGGTGATGCCGCCTGAAAGGAGCAGGCAGTCTGCAGCCTCTTTGTCATAAGTCCGCTGGATCAGCGCTTTGACTTTGACGGCAGAGAACCTCGGGTCGATAGGCTTCTCCATATAATCGTCCGCTCCCCAGGCCAAAGCCTGTCAGCTTATCCGCCTTCTCCCCTCTGGCGCTGAGGATCAAAATCGGCATTTCCTCTTTCTCTCACGGCGCGGCAGACGGCAAAAAGCCATCCATCCCCGGCAGCATGATATCCAAGAGCAGCACTTTCACCTGCTGCCCCTGCAAATAGTCTATCGCTTCTTCCCCTGATGTAACGTGGTGCACGCTGCAGCCTTCCTTTTTGCAGAAAAGCTGTCATTAGCTCCGCCAGTTCCACGATCTTCCACCAGTAAAACATCTTTCATTCTTTTACCATCCTAATTTAATCAGCCATTCGTTGAGCCTGCGCTCTCTGGCCGCATCCCCTTCTGCCTTGTTCCATTTTCCCAGGACAAATTCATCCCTGATATCGCCGTCCTCGATGTAGAGGACCCTGTTCGCATTTTGACGCCACCTTCATATCGTGGGTGACGAGAAGGATGCTGGTGCCTTCTTCGTTGATGTGGTTCAGCTCTTCCATGACTTCTGCTGAATTCTGTTTGTTCAGCGCGCCGGTTGGTTCGTCAGCAAAGATAATCTTCGGATTGTTGATCATGCTGCGGCAGATACACGCTCGCTGTAGTTGCCGCCCGATACCTCGTTGATATCATTGTCCGCCACCTCGCTGATCGAAAGCTTCTGCATCAAAAGCTTCGCCCGCTCATTGACAGCGGCCCTGCCTTCTCTGCTCTTCCCCTCCGGCGACTGATATGCCGGTATGACTATATTATCATAGATGGACAGATTTTTCAGCATATACATCTGCTGAAAGACAAATCCCATTTCCGTCAGACGTAGTCTGCTCATATCGTCTCCTTTAATGACGTCAAATCTCTTCCCGTAAAAATCCACCTTTTCCCGCCGTCGCATCGTCCATGCCGCTGACAGTGTAGAGAAGCGTCGTCTTTCCCGAAACCGGAAGGCCCCATGATGGCGGCCATCTCTCCAGCCCTGATTTCCAGATTCACATTGCGCAGTACGTTATTCTGCCGTTTATTTACAATATAGGTCTTGCATAAATTGATACCTTTAAAGATTCCATAACATTTTTTCCGTTATTCCAGATTGTTTAATTCCTGTATGTTAATTCGTTTCACGCTTCTGGATGCGATGACTGTTGCTGCAATGATGCCCAGAAGAAGAATCAATGGGTACACCCGTATACCTGCCATGGCACTACCTGGATTTTCACCTCAGCGCCCATAATGGCAAAGATCGGTTTCAGCACAAATTGGTTGCTGAGAAGGACAGCGGGATTGCGGCAATCATAGAGCAGACGGTCACACTGACCATACGGACCACCTGCCAGAACTGAATGCTGCGGTCGCTGAACCCACGCTTTTCAGCATGGCGATTTCCCTTTCTCTCTGACAATAAAGAGTTTTTCCATCAGCAGGGTAATCAGCATGATAATAGCGCAGAGCAAAGCCGTCATCGGAATCTTCATGGATTCCAGCATCTTCTGTATCCCACCCACGTTGCGGTCGACGACATCCTGGGCGCTGTTCCATTCATAGGCGGGCACTTTGCCAGAAGCTCTGCCGCCAGTTCCTTCTGGCTGAGATCCGTCTCAGTGTGGACGGCGATGTTCCAGTAATCCGCCAGCATCTCTTTGCTCAGGTCAAAGGAGGGATTCATTCTGGCGCTCTCCCCACCTGCATATAGTCGGTATAGAGCCCTGTGATGATAAAGCTGTGCTTTCCGTCGTGCAGGTTGGTTTCAATGGTATCACCGACGTGCCAGTCTTTCTTCTCCGACATTTTCTTAGAAACGGCAATTTCGTTAGAGAGCTTTGGCGCGCTGCCCTCGTCATAGGTCGAAATCATCTTTTGGACCGACTACCTGCAGCGTCATCAAATTGGTATCCGACTTCTTCCCTGAGAACCAAATTTCAGGAAGTAAAATACCACCGCGGAAAGTTCCGCGTCATATCCTTTTCCTTCAGTTCCTTTTCCACACGGGTCATGCCGCGCTGTACGTCGCCTTCTTTTTCATATCTCTGCTCTCCCTTGGCCTCAATTTTGCGCACATAAGCGGCAGCTTCGGGATTCAACGCAAATTTTAGCGCCATCTCTTCGCTCTGCATGGTGTTGAGGGTATTCAGGGGATGGTGATCAAAATAAAGCTGATGCAGAAGGTAATCATCAATACCAGATAGCGTTTCACATGACTGACCATGTCATTGAACCCTAGAAAAACCGGTACGCTCATCCTGCCGTGATGATGCAGCCTGAGCCCTGCTCGGCGCCCATACCGCTCTCCAGTCTGCCCGCCCCTGATGGCGGTAATGGCGGACTTTGTTCCAGCTTCCTGGTGCAGAGATAGCAGAAAGCCATGACGAGCATAATCACCAGAGCGGTGCAGATCAAATTGACCCATAGATTTGCTTTACTGTCCTCCATAATCAAATTGATGCTGACAGACTTGATCATGGCTTTACTGACCGGAATACTAACCAGAAGTCCAATCAGAGAGCCACTGGTGACCAAGGCCAGATACTTCGCCAGATAGATTTTTTTTAATCTGAAAATCTCTGAAACCCGTAGCCTTCATGATGCCGATTTCCCGATAATCTTCTTCCAAGGTAAATACCAGGGTAAAACGCAGCACCAGCAGCGCAATCAGTATCAGGCAGATCCCTATGAGGATCAATAACGCTGCCATCAGCATGTCAAAAGAGTAAATCATTTTGTAGGTATCCCTCGTCACTGCATTGGTCATGGTGGCAAAGCTGTGCTGATTGAGCCGCTCTGCGAACCCTTCGGCATCGTCGGTCTCCACATCATAACGGATAAAGGATGTCGCCTCATCGCTGCCGGATAATTGGTCAAAATCCTCCTGGCTGACGACCAGCCGGATCATTCCCACCCATATCGTTGCCAAAGGCCGCATCCTTGATCGTCTCTTTGATGGTGCATTTCTTTTTCTATATCCCTGACCGGAGAATCAAAAGTGTCTCCGATTTCCAACTTGTTTCTGTCTAGTGCCGCTTTGCTCAGCGCAATCTGCCCCTCTTCAGGGTGAAAGACTTACCATCCTGATCGAAGACCTTGCAGTATTTTTCTGTACCTGACCCCAGATAGATGTCAGAGCCGCCCGTCTGGAATGACTTGCTCTTTCCATCAGTCACGCAGGACACGTCCTTATCCCCATGGTCATCATGGTGCTTTTTCCATAGGTTTCGATGTCCGCTTTGCTGCTTGCAAGCCAGCGGTCGACCTCCTCTTCCTCCTCCGTACCGACGATGTTAAAATAGACATCGGGTACGTTGGCGTAATCCATATAATAGTCCACTGCCGGCGTTACCACCAGGATATTGTTGACACTGCTGGCTAAGAACACCGTAGCAATGGCGATAAATAAGAAAAGAATCAGGTTAACACCCTTTCGTTTCTTAAGATCCTTCTTTAATATTCTGCCTAACATAATGAAAATCCTTTCTTCCTCTACGATTATAGCATCAGTATAACAAGTAAATTATTAAAAAATCCTTAAATGAAACACGATTTAGAAAATTTATCTGTATCATTGACAAAGTACATCAAGTGTACTATCATACAAATAGTACATCAAATTTACTAATAAGAATAGGAGTCGTATTATGGATAAAATGATCGAGTCATCAAAGCAGGAGTCTCTCTTTTGCAGACTCAACCTCAATACAAGACGAGATCTGCCAATCCGTTCCAGTGAAATGGGGATGCTGATTTATCTTGTGAAAACAGACGAAGTAAAAACACCCTATGCAGCAGCCCAATTCTTTCATGTTACAAAAGCCATGGCAACGAACATGGCTACATCCCTGTCATCCAAGGGATACATCGAGAAAAGACAATTGAAAACAGACAGGCGCAGCTATGAACTGATTCCCACTGCAAAGGCGGTTCGTTTAGTAGAGGAGACCTATCATGACTATTTTAAGACCATGTCTTTCCTGGAGACAAGGTTAGGGAAAAGAGAAATTTGATACATTCATCCGCCTGCTTACGGCTGCAAATGAGATTTTATTGGAGGAAAAAGGTGATGAGTAGAATTTTAATTACGGGAGCATCGGGCAATGTCGGAAAATACGTTGCTGCCTATGCTCTGAAAAATGGACAGGGGATTACTGTGGCCGGCACCCATACAGAGACGTTGACAGAGATGTTTGGCAACACTGCAAAGATCGTTTATCTCGATTTCACCGACCCGGCTACGTTCAAGCCTGCTCTGGAAAATGCAGACAGAGTATTTATCATACGACCCCCACATTTGGGCAAACCCGAAAACTTGAAACCCTTTTGTGGAAGCGCTGAAAGAGCACGGAAGCATCCGGCTTGTCAGCTTCTTATCTCTCCTTGGCGTAGAAAAAATCCGGTTCCGCCCCACCATAGAATCGAGAAATACATTGAACAGGCAGGGCTGCCATATTGCCACATACGCCCCAGTTTTTTCATGCAAAACATCAGCGGCGTTCACGCCTTTGAAATCAAACACTTTAACAGAGTTGTGGTACCAGTAAAGAATGCCTTGACTAGCTTTATTGACACGGAGGATATCGGCGAAATCACTGCGAAAGTTTTGAGCGAACCAGAATTGCACCAAAATAGAGCCTATTCTATAACAGGCCCCTGATGCGATCGATTATTGGCGAGTTGCAAAATTCTGTCTGAGAAATTAGGCATAGAAATTATTTATACGAATCCTGCACCGGCCTTTACAAAAATACTGGACCCATGTCAGAGGCATGGACAAAAAATACTGCACAGTCATGAGTATGCTCTATATGATGACGCGTTTTGGGGCCGCAAAAATGTCACTGCTGACTTCGAGCAAGTCATGGGAAAGAAACCACAGACATTCCAGCAGTTTGTGAAAAGAATATCGCTTGTTGGAAATAAAAAACGTGGAAATGACGGAATCAAAAAAGGGCGAGGTTACTCGCCCAAGGCCATGATGATTTTCGGAACCAACTGCTTCTTTCTAGAAACCATCCCCGGCAGTCTGATGATGTGTGTTGCTCTCGTAGGCCTCATCATATTCTTCGCCAAAGACATCCAAAATGAGCTGTCTTGCCCCGCTGCCTGCACAGATCAGGCCTGTCGTCTCCGTCAAAATATTCGTCAGCATAAAAAACATCATATCCATTTGATGACGTTCCCGGGCTTTTTCCATAAAAGGCACCATATCTTCCTGCAGTGCTTCCAGTTCGCTGCGGTTTGTAGCGATCAGCTGGCCAACGCCAAAGGAAGTTTCTCCTGCCGTAAACCGCTTAAAGTCCTGATAAAAAATTTCTTCTATGGATTTACCTTTCAGATTGCTGCCCGCAGCAAACATCTCTTCTGCGAACTCCTCCGGGTCAATTTCCGCGATAGACGCTAAATTCAGCGCTGCGGCTTTGTCAATCTCAGTACAGGTCGGTGAGCGGAACAGCAAAGTGTCTGATATAATCGCACTGCACAGCAGTCCTGCTGTCAACTGATCGATTTCTATATTTGCTTCATTGTACATTTGATAAATGATGGTGGAAGTACAGCCCAGGGGCTGATTGCGGAAAAAGACCGGCGAAATCGTCTCCACTGCGCCGATGCGGTGATGATCGATGATTTCTTTGATTTCCGCATGTTCAATGCCTTCCACTGTCTGGTTCTTCTCGTTGTGGTCTACCAGAATGACTGGTTTTCCCTTCGCGCCCAGCAGATTCCGCCGGGAAATCATGCCCATATACTTTCCATCTTCATCGATGATCGGAAAATCCCGATGCCGCTTATTTGCCATGACATCTTTGACCTCATCGATGTAATCCGTATCTTCGAAAGCGATCAAGTGGTCTGTGCGCATGAAAAATTCCACCGGAATGCTTTTGATTGATGAGACGAGCGACAGTAAAGGCATCGTAAGGCGTCGATATAATGGTGCAGCCCCTTGCCTGTGCCAGCTTCCTGATCGTCAGGGAAACTGGCGCGCCCTCGCATACGATGATGCAGGCCGCTTCCATTTCTATGGCACAGAGCTGAGACTCATAGCGATTTCCCAAAATCACCAAGTCTCCTTTCTCTATGAAACTCTCCATCATATCAGGATTTGCCGCTGCAATTAAAACCTTCCCTGATTAAAATACTTTTGCCCCATCACCGACCACCGTGCTCCCTTTCAGCGTGTCAATAATATTGGAATATTGCGTGTTCGCATTGGAAAGGATGCTACTGTCGTAAACGTTCATATAGGACTTGGCGATATCGCCTACCGTAATCAGTCCCTCCAGCAGCAGCACCTTCTGACACCACCGGAATGGTGTAGATATCGTGTTCCTGCATCATGTTCCATGCCAGCTTGATCGACAGATTTTTGCAGACGCCTTTGGTCTTGCGAATCTCGATATCCTTCACCTGGGTCGTAATGTTTTCTATCAGTCGCGGCGCTGGTACGTCAAAATAGTCCAATACAAACTTCGTCTCTTCGTTGATATGTCCTGCCCTGGCAGGCTCGTACTTTTTCCCATCTATCTTATGCTTCAGATTGGCATAACAAATTGCCGAACAGATGGAATCTGTATCCGGATTCTTATGCCCGATGACATAAGTTGTTTCATATTCTTGCAATCACCTTGCCCCCTCTTTCTTTAAACTTGTGTCCATTCTACACTGATTTTCGGGCAAAAGCAATCAGGCGAAAGTATTATTTAGTTTTTAGGAGGCTGATAGGGATGACATAATCGCAGATTTTTTTAGCAGAATATTCAAAAATTATTATCAATTTACCCGTTTTATGTTAAAATGAGACTACGAAGTCAATACACCAACGTACTATATATTCTTTTCATTACATGCTGGTATAAATATAGGTTAGACGCATCGCCAAAAATATCTATACAGGAGGTAATAATTTGACAAATATGATTTCAGGAGGTACCGCCTTTGGCGGCGTGCCAATTGGCATTCTCCTTTTAAACGCCCGCTACCCGCTGATGCCCGGCAACATGGCACATGCAGCCTCTTTTGACTTTCCAGTCCGCTACAAAGTCGTCGATCTTCCCACCGGCTGGTGGCAGGACTTAAACGAAGAAAAGTATCAGACCTTTATTGGCGCGGCAAAGGGCTCGCAGGACGAGGGCGTTCGAGCAATTACCACCGGCTGCGGATTATTCGTGGTCTGGCAGGAGCGGGCAGCCGAGGAGTTGGACATTCCCATATGCACCTCTCCCCTGCTGATGGCGCCCATGCTTTCCAAAATCATCGGGAGGCAGAAAAAGCTGGGAATTATCACCGCTGCCGGCCGCCGTCTCAAAGAACCACATTTTTTAGACGCCAGCGGTATCGACGAAAACATGCCTTTTGTGATAGGGGAACTGGACACTTGTTCAGAATTCATGGATTGCATCCGCTTTCAGAGGAAGATGGAAATGGATACAGTCCGCTTTCAGCAGCAGGTGGTACAGATTGCAAAAGATATGATAGACAAAGACCCTGCCATAGGCGCTTTTTTACTGGAGTGCAGTGATATCCCGCCATTTGCGGCGGCGATTTCTGAAGAAACGGGCCTGCCTGTCTTTGACTTCATCGCCATGGCAGATCTGATGTATCGCGCACTGGTGCCAAGAACATACTGACTTATTGAAAGGAGAGGGATTATGGATTACGGAATATTAGCAGTTTTACCGCCAGTCGTGGCAATTTTACTGGCGTTTGTAGCAAAAATGCAATTGTCGCACTTTTCGCCGCAGTCATTATCGGTTATATGATTCTCTACGGCTTGGCGCCAATGGTGGTTCTCGACCAAATACTGAACGGCATCATCGCTGCATTTTCAGACCGCTGGGCGGTCATCGTCATCATCAGTATCGCCTTAGCTTTTGGCATGTCCCGCTTGATCGAGAAGTCTGGCGGCGGCCGCGGTCTCGTGGAATTTCTGACGGAAAAACACAGGATTATCAAAGGAAAGAAAGGTTCATGCTTTCTTACCTGGCTGATCGGACTGATTTTGTATACCAATACCACCCTCAGTGTAATTCTGACCGGCGTGGTCATGAAGCCACTCAACGACAGATTAAAGGTTTCTCATGAAAAGCAGGCATTTATTATCAAAGTTACAGGGCCGCCAGTCTGTGGTCTGATTCCTTTGGGGCAATGGGGAGGCATCCTCTTTGGCTTGATAACGGCTGCAGAAATCGCCAATCCGTCTAAAGTCATGCTGCAGGTTTCCGCACTGAACTTTTACTGTATTTTAGCAGTCTTTTCTTCTCTAGTCCTCATTTTGCTGGGAAAAGATTTTGGCGGCTTAAAAAGGCAGAAGAGAGAGCGGAGAAATTTGGACAGTTGGACAATCCTGACCACAGAAACACGGTCTTAGAAGAATTGCCCGAAGAAATCGTAGAGTTGGCAGAACAAGCTGAGGAAGAGATTGAAAAAAAGCACCAGTGCTGCTTTCGTATTTGTACCTGCCATTGCCTCTATCGTCATTGCCATCGGCTATATGTTCTACAGCGGCGGTGGCAATATGCTGGAGGGGGATGCCATCGGCGGCATTTTCTGTGCCATGATTCTGTCATCCTTGATATGCATCATCATGAATATCGCATCAAAAGAAGTTCAAGTTTAACGAAGTCATCGATATCTTTATTGACGGCATGGGAGAATCCATGCAGATTTTGATCATTCTCATCGCTGCTGTCGTGCTGGGTGATGTAATTTCCGCCTTAGGGACAGGAACCTATCTGGCAAATTTGTTTTCCGGTATCATGTCGCCGTCTTTACTGCCTGCTATCTTGTTCTTTATTACCAGCTTGATCGGTTTTGCCACCGGCTCAGCCATGGGAAATGTATCTACCATGATGCCGATTGCCATTCCATGGTCCATCGCCGCAGGTGCGAATCTTCCCCTCTGTATTGCTGCCGTTTGGGGCGCAGCTTTCTTCGGCGATCACATATCGCGAATATCCGATACAACTTACATGACCTGCGGTATCGTCGGTTGTGACGTGCACGACCATATCAAGACAGTCATGCCGTATGGCTTGATCTGGTGTGGGATTTCCCTGGTATGCTATGTGGTTGCAGGATTTATTCTGTGACCAGAATGCTTTTTGACAGAATTTCAGCGTCACAGCGTTCCAAGACCTGCTCGTCACCCGTCATAATATAGAAAAAGATACTGGTATCCCACTCACTAAAATACTTGGCGTATAGTCTTCCCTTCATGTGGACTGGAGCAAAATCTTCCAGTCCATAATCTTTTGGATCGTAAGCACATCTGCCGTATTGCAGATAGGATCTGCGAAAGCCCTCTGCTCGATGAATCACTCCATTGACCCTTAGAGACGCATCCAGTCTGGTCCAGCCGCTACTGCCGACATAATCCACATTTTGGCTGACCGATTCAATCTTCCAATCAAAGACCTGTTGACTCGCTCGAATGCCTAAATCCGCCAGTACCAACCTTTGAAAATCAAACTGAGGAACCTGGGAGGCAGACTCCAGGTCCAGACTTCCATCGGCGGTGAAGCCATAAGGTAAGCCCTCCGCAGTCCTTCCCTGATACCAAATACGCACCATAGAAACTGTTATAATAAGGTGATTGGGGTTATAGAGCAGGCTGCATCCCTTAGAATAGTCAAATGCGGGGGAAGTTATAAAGGATGGTCAGTTCCAGCGAATCTTTTTACCCAGATTCAGTTTTCCAGCCTTTTCCCTGATAAATTGGCGAAATCCTGCGCTGTCGTTGAAGGTCATGACAAAAGGATACCAGTCTTTCTCCTGGGTAATTCCCCGCCTGGGATTTCCAGCGAAATGCCCTTTTGTTCCATGACGCTGTTACTCTTGTGAATTCCGCTGTACACCTTCATCACTGCCAAACTGATCGGGTAATTTGACAAAGGCAGCCACAAAAGACCGCCAGAACCGCAGCAATTATGCCTGTTATGAACAATTTTCTTCTCATCGCTTCTCCTTTTCATTTTTTACAGACGATTTCTTATATTATGCCCCTATTTTCCTCAGCCCTTGATATTTTGCATACAAAATGCTATAATTATATGTTCATTTTTTTACAATGATAAATACGTTTCTTGATAAACGTTTCCATAAATATGAGGAGGTTCAGTATGACAACAGATAATTATACAAGCCCACTTTCGGAGAGATATCCCAGCAAAGAGATGCAGTTTCTTTTTTCACCCGACATGAAATTCAGAACTTGGAGAAGGCTCTGGATCGCTTTGGCAGAGACGGAAAAAGAACTGGGTCTTTCCATCACCCAGGAACAGATTGACCAGCTGAAGCAGCACCAGGACGACATCAACTACGATGTTGCAAAAGCGAGAGAAAAAGAAGTCAGACATGACGTCATGAGCCACGTCTACGCTTATGGTCAGCAGTGTCCTAATGCGAAGGGCATCATTCACTTGGGCGCGACTTCCTGTTATGTAGGCGATAACACCGACATCGTTATCATGAGTCAAGCGCTGCAGCTGATTAGAAAGAAACTGGTCAACACCATCGCTTCCCTTGCCGAATTCGCAGAGGAATACAAGTCTCTTCCTACACTGGCATATACTCATTTTCAGGCTGCACAGCCTACTACTGTAGGAAAGAGAGCTACCTTGTGGCTGAACGATCTGGTCATGGATTTAGAAGATCTGGATTATGTCCTCAATTCCCTGCGGCTTTTAGGATCAAAGGGGACAACTGGCACGCAGGCCTCTTTCTTAGAACTCTTTGACGGCGATCACGAGAAATGCCGTGTCTTAGACCAAAGAATCGCCGACAAAATGGGTTTCAAAGGCTGTTATCCGGTGTCCGGTCAGACTTATAGCCGGAAGGTGGACAGCAGAGTTTTGAACGTCTTGGCGGGTATCGCCCAGTCGGCCCACAAATTTTCAAACGATATCAGACTGCTTCAACACATGAAGGAAGTAGAAGAACCATTCGAAAAACATCAAATCGGTTCCTCAGCCATGGCATACAAGAGAAACCCGATGCGCACAGAGCGTATGGCATCCCTTGCCAATTATGTGATGAGCGATGCCATGAATCCGCAGATTACTGCGGCGACCCAGTGGTTTGAGCGCACGCTGGACGATTCGGCGAACAAGAGAATTGCTGTCAGCGAGGCGTTCCTCGCAACCGATGGAATTCTTGAACTATATATCAATGTCTCAAAAGGCTTAGTGGTGTATCCAAAGGTCATTGAATCCCACCTGATGGCTGAACTGCCATTTATGGCTACAGAGAACATCATGATGGACGCAGTCCGCGCCGGAGGCGACAGACAGGGAACTTCACGAACGCATCCGCCTGCATTCCATGGATGCTGGAAAAGTCGTTAAAGAGCAGGGTAAGCCCAACGATCTTTTTAGATCGTATCGCAGCTGATCCAGCCTTTAATATAACCAAAGAGGCTTTACAGAAGGTTTTGAAGCCAGAAAATTATGTTGGAAGATCAATAGAACAGACAACTGAGTTTCTTAACGGGGTCATAAAGCCTATTCTATCAGCAAATGAGGACCAGATCGGCCTTACCGCTGAAATCAATGTATAAGAAATCTTTTGACTCACAGAATATTTCCTATACGATAATGAATAGGAGGAATTTACATGATCAAAGCAATCGTAGGCGCTAACTGGGGTGACGAAGGAAAAGGCAAGATTACAGACGTGCTGTCCGAGGACTCTGACATCATCGTCAGATTTCAGGGCGGAAGCAATGCGGGACATACCATCAAAAACGACTATGGCAAGTTTGCACTGCACATGCTGCCTTCCGGCGTATTTTACCGCCACACCACCAGCGTTCTCGGCAACGGCGTAGCGTTAAACATTCCATTTTTAATCAAAGAAATCAACGCGCTGATTGAAGGAGGCGTTCCAGCGCCAAAGGTTCTCGTCTCTGACCGGGCACACATTGTCATGCCTTACCACATTTTACTAGACGAATACGAAGAAGAACGCTTAGCAGGCAAATCCTTTGGCTCCACAAAAAGCGGAATTGCGCCTTGTTATTCTGACAAGTATGCTAAAATCGGTTTTCAAGTCAATGAATTGTTCATGGCAGAGGCTGCGCTTCGAGAAAGCTGGAAAACGTATGCACGTTAAAAATATCATGATAGAGAACTTGTATCACAAACCTGCATTGAAGGTAGATGAGCTCTACCATACGATGATGGAATACAAGGAGATGATTAAACCGTATGTTGCTAATACCAGCGTATTTTTTGCAAGAAGCCATCAAAGAGGGTAAGAATATACTGTTGGAAGGTCAGCTGGGCGCCCTCAAAGATACGGATCACGGCATCTACCCGATGGTCACATCCTCATCGACATTGGCTGCATTCGGCGCAGTAGGCGCAGGTATCCTCCATACGAAATCAAAAGGTTACGACTGTTGTAAAAGCATATTCCTCGGCTGTAGGTGCTGGCGCCTTTGTCAGTGAAATCTTTGATGAGGAAGCCGACGAGTTAAGACGACGCGGAGGAGACGGCGGCGAATTTGGCGCTACCACGGGAAGACCTCGCCGCGTAGGCTGGTTCGATGCCGTTGCAACACGATACGGCTGCCAAATGCAGGGAACTACCGAAGTGGCTTTGACGGTCATCGATCCTTTGGGTTACCTGGACGAAATACCCATTTGCATCGGATATGAAATCAATGGGGAAGAACATCAAGAATTCCCCAACACCACCTATCTCTACCAGGCAAAGCCGGTGCTTAAGAAACTGCCTGGCTGGAAGAGCGATGTGACTGGCATCAGAACATGGGAAGCATTGCCGAAGGCATGCCAGGAATACGTCAATGAGATCGAACGTCAAATCGGGTTTCCAATTACACTCGTATCTAATGGTCCGGGAAGAGAAGACATTATCAAACGCGAACCATTATTATAATTTTAAAGAAAGAAGGTATTTGTACAGCCATGTATAAAGAAGCAATCAGACCCGTTTGGGCAGAAATCAATTTGAGCAATCTGGACTACAACATCAAAAGCATTAGAGAAAAGGTCGGCGCAGATAAGCAGATTATCGGCGTCATTAAGGCGGATGGTTATGGTCACGGTTCAGTCATGTGTGCAAATGTGTTAAGGGAAAATGGAGTAAAAACCTTTGCAATCGCCACACTTCAGGAGGCAATTACACTGCGGGACGCTGGGGCAAAAGAAGAGATCATCATGCTGGGCCTTACCCCTGATATGTATGCTGATGTAATTGCAGAATACGACATTACTCCTGTAGTATGCGATTCCGCCAACGCCAAGGCAATCAGCGATGCCGCTGCAAAGATCGGCAAAACCGTTTTCGGTCTGATTGCTATTGATACCGGTATGGGAAGAATCGGCTATTTGGCAGATGAAATAGAAACTTCGATTGAGGATATCAAGAAGATTGCCGCTCTGCCAAATTTCAAGATCAAAGGCATGTTCTCCCACATGTCCACTGCCGACGCCGCTGATAAAACTTATTCTCATCAGCAGGAAGACAAATACAACGCTTTTTACGAGGCTTTGACGAAAGCAGGAGTCTACGTTCAATGAGAACGCTTGCAAACAGCGCTTCCATTATGGAACTGCCCAGCATCTACTTTGACGCTGTCCGTCCTGGAATCATTCTGTACGGCTGCTATCCGTCAAACGAGGTCGATAAAAACAGCTTTCAATCAAACCCGTCATGTCCGTCAAAGCCAACATCATTCATCTGAAGGATGTTCCAGAAAACTTCTCCGTCGGCTATGGCAGAAAGTACATATCAGAAAAACCTGCCAGAATTGCGACAATCGCCTTAGGTTATGCAGACGGCTATCCTCGCCCATATTCCGCACAGGCCAAGGTTATCGTAAACGGCGTGGTATGCCCGATTGCCGGCAATATCTGTATGGACCAGTGCATGATCGACGTTTCCAACGTGCCGAATGTAAAAGTCGGCGACGAGGTCATCGTCATGGGTTCCGATGGCGTCAACACGATCCTGGCTGACGACATCGCAGAAGCCACAGGGACCATCAACTACGAAATCTGCTGCGCTTTCGGACAGAGACTGCCGAAAGTTTATGTAAAGTAAAAGTGAGCAAAACAAAATGCCCGGCGGGAACATCTCCTGCCAGGGCATTTTTGTTATTCTTTGTCACTACATACTTTTAGTATTTATTCAACGTAATCGTCAGTCTCTCAAAGGCGGCTTTCGCCTCTTTTTTTTCTCCTGCCAGGCTTCCGATGAGCATACCTGTGCTGGAATCTTTGATCCATAGAACAAAATTGGTTTCCGTTCCGGCCTCTCCCTCGTACTCGTAGAAGAAGTATGTATTGCCGTCTTTTTCCCCGTCAGCCAGAATTTTTACCTCTTTCGAATCCTTTAGGGTTTGATACTGATCATAACCTTCTTTGGTCATAAACATGCCCTGCAGAATCTCATCTTCTCCTTTTTTCGACACGGAAGCGCCCTTCTTCCTGCGCAAAGGAATAGTCCCCAGACGTATCCATTTCAATTTTAATCTTATCGCCAGTTTCAACCTTAAAAGTATACGATTTGCTCGAATGGGTTGAGCATGCGCTCATCGCCGCCACCAATAAGACGGCTGCAAAAACGACTGCAATTTTTTATTTTTTTCCATCTGTCTTCACCTTTTCTCTCTTAATTTGTCTCAATTACCATCATTTTATCACATGAAAAAACGAAAGTCATTTCTTTTCCAGCTCGAAGTATAGAGAGTAAAACGTTTCACCGCAGGACATACTAACAAAAAATAGTTGTTAATTAGAAAGGGGAAACATATGTCACAATTTACATTACCCAGAGATATTTATTTTGGAAGAGGTTCTCTGTCCCATTTAAAAGACCTGCAGGGCAAGAAAGCCTTTATTGTTACAGGAGGCGCCTCCATGCAGCGTTTTGGTTTCTTAGAGTAAGACCGAAGAATATTTAAAAGAGGCCGGTATGGAACTGAAAGTCTTCGCCGGAGTCGAACCAGATCCGTCCATTGAAACGGTTAAAAAGGCGCTGAAGATATGAGAAAATTTAAGCCTGATTGGATTGTCGCCATCGGGGGAGGTTCACCAATTGATGCAGCGAAAGCGATGTGGATTTTATGAATATCCAGATCTTACTTTTTGAAGAGGCAGCAAAACCGTTCAGCCTGCCAACGCTGCGCAATAAGGCGAAGTTCTGCGCCATTCCGTCTACCTCAGGCACTGCCACAGAAGTTACTGCTTTCTCTGTCATCACAGATTATGATAACGGCATCAAATACCCGCTGGCTGATTTTAACCTGACACCGGACGTGGCCATCGTAGATCCTGACCTCGCGGAAACCATGCCTCCGGCATTGGCCGCCTGCACGGGTATGGACGCCTTTACTCATGCGGTTGAAGCCTACGTATCCACTGCCGCCAACGCCTTTACCGACCCTCTCGCTTTGAGAGCTATTGAAATGGTCAAAGACAATTTAATCAAGTCCTACAACGGGGACAAATGTGCCAGAGAGCAGATGCATTATGCCCAGTGCTTAGCCGGCATGGCCTTTTCCAACGCACTGCTCGGTATCGTCCACTCCATGGCTCATAAGACAGGCGCGGCTTTCAAAACAGGCCATGTCGTTCACGGACTGGCCAACGCGATGTATCTGCCATACGTGATCACTTACAACGCGGAAGAGTTATCTGCTGCAAAGAGATATGAGGAAATCGCTGATTATCTGAAAATCGAAGGAGATAAAAGGGAAGAAAAGATTCAAAGACTCTGTCATCTGATTATCAGCTTAAATGAAGCGATGGAAATTCCTCATACGCTGAAAGAGGTTGGTATTGAGGAAGAGGAATTCCTCGATAAAAAAGAAGACAATTGCCGCTAACGCCGTGTCAGACGCCTGCACAGGTTCCAATCTGAGAGCTATCGACGATGAAAAAATGGAAAAGTTACTGGAATGCGTCTATTATGGAAGAAAAATAGATTTTTAGATTTAACAAAGACTTTCGTTCAGCCGAACTACCGTCCGGTTAACGGAAGTCTTTTCATTTACTGAACAATGCTTCGGGTGTGACTTTATTTCGTTCGTTTTGCCGCCACTTTATCACAATACAACATTAAATTTATTGCAAAGTTATCAAGAAAGCCAAAACTGATTATAGGATTTCTCAATACCTCCATGTATAATATGACTTAGCGAATTTTGTACGAGCAAAGGAGAACATAAGAATTGGAAAAACTATTCAAATTAAAAAAGAGCATGGAACAAACGTTAAAACAGAAATCATGGCAGGCATCACAACCTTTGTCTCCATGGTCTATATACTGGCAGTAAATCCTGCCATGCTGGCAGATGCGGGCATGGACAGCGCTGCCGTTTTACTGCAACGGCAGTGTCTGCTGCAGTCAGCACGCTGTTTATGGCCTTTTTACCAACTATCCCATCGCCTTAGCCTCTGGAATGGGGCTCAACGCCTATTTTGCCTATTCGGTATGTGGGGGAACTGGCAGCAGAGGGAATCACCGACCCTTGGAGGGTTGCGCTGGCGGCGGTCTTTGTAGAAGGCATCGTTTTCGTCATCCTCTCTCTGTGCAACTTCAGAGAGCGCCTCATTAATGACGTGCCGTCAAATCTAAAATACGCCATTACAGCAGGAGTAGGACTCTTTATCACCTTTATCGGTCTGCAGGGAGCCGGAATCATCGTAAAAAGTGATTCCACTTTAGTAGAAATGGGTAACTTCGATTCACCTGAATTTGTTCTGGCCATTGCCGGCACTATATTGGTCGCCGTCCTTTATCGTTTTTCATGTCAAAGGATACATACTAATTGGCATTTTAGCCACCTGGGTTATGGGAATGCTCGCAGAAACATCAGGCTGGTACGTCCCAAATCCAGAAGCAGGGGTTATACCCTGTTTCCCAATATATCCGCAGGCTTTTCTCTGCCAGCGGCGCCTAATTTCCTGGCCTTTGACTTCAGCTGGGTAGCGGGTAACGTCATTCACTTTATCGTCATCACCTTCTCGTTCCTCTATGTGGACCTCTTTGATACCGTAGGCGGTCTAATTGGTATCGCCTCAAAAGGGGATATGCTGGATAAAGACGGTAATCTTCCAAAGGCAAAGGGCGCGCTTTTAGCTGATGCCTGTGCCACCATTGCAGGCGCTGCACTGGGAACCTCTACTGTCACAAGCTATATTGAATCCAGCGCCGGTGTAGCAGGCGGAGGCAGGACTGGATTGACTTCTGTGACGACAGCCATCCTCTTTTTGCAGCCTTGTTGTTCTCGCCAATCTTCCTGGCGATTCCATCTTTTGCTACTGCTCCGGCCTTGGTTTGGGTAGGTCTTTTAATGATGGACTGTATCAAAAAATCGACTTTGAAGGCGATATTGCCGATGTTGTCAGCGGTTTTTTGCCATGATCATGATGCCTTTCACCTATTCTGTGGCTAACGGTATCATGTTTGGAATTCTGACCTGGGTTTTCCTTAAACTGATTACAGGCAAAATGAAGGAGATCCCTCCTGTCATGTGGATCTCCAGTATCTTATTCGTACTTAGAATCATAACTTTGGTCCTTTAGACTACATGACGGTTCCAATCGTATTGTTTTGGTGACAGCGTTTATTTCGCTTACTGCAATATAGACTGAGCAGACAGGCTGCCAGAAGCAGGAGGACGCTGCCGCCAAAAACAGTGGCAATGCGGGCCGCCGTATCGACAAAGAACGGTTCCGGAACAATATTAATCAAGAGATCTTCATTGGGATTTAAGAGCCAAAGGTCATTATCAAAGAATATCTCATGAAATACCGTAAAGTATTTTGTAAAGTCTGTGCTAACGATGGCGGCCAATAGGCAGGCTGCCAAAAAAGAACAGGCCTGTCCCAACGCACATTGCAAGGGGAAGTATTGACGATAATTTACCTTTCAGAAAATACAGCAGGCCTGCACTGACCACTGCAAGCAGTAAACAGCCTCTCCGGAGGTTTAGACCTGCGATAAACAAATTTTTTCACGTCTACCATGTGGTCCAGTTCTCTCTGACTGAAAAATGTTCGCTGTGTTCCGCCCACCCTGGTGACCACTTGAAGATCCTCTCTTTTATCCTTTAGATAATCCATCATCACGTCCGTAACATGGAGCAGATCATCCATCTCTATGTCAATTTCGTCAGTAACCTGGTATTTATGATATTCTTTTTCAAAATAACCCGGAGACCAGTAGAGCACTGCTTCTATGGATGTAACCAGCAATACCAGTATCATACTAATCGAAAAAATCAGTCCCAATAGATAATGTAATACTTTCATATATTTACTCCTTTTGAGGAAAGTATATCGTCCACCTTACGATCTGTCAATCATAAAATGAACCTTATATACATGTTCACACTTTTTTGTTCGTTCTTTCACCTTAAGATTCCCACTATTACCTCCATTTAACAAAAATTTTCGACAGATAACTGAACAAAATCTTGGACTTTTGTCCATTAACGTATATAATATAGAATGTAATTTTATTTCATTATGAAGGATAAAAGGAGAATTGTTCAACATGGAGAAACTATTTAAACTCAAGGAACACGGCACTGACGTCAAGACAGAAGTCATCGCCGGCGCTACTACGTTCCTTTCCATGGTTTACATCTTAGCAGTAAACCCTGGTATGCTGGCAGCAGCTGGTATGGACAGCGCTGGCGTTTTCACCGCAACCGCAGTCTCTGCCGCCATCGCTTCACTATTTATGGCATTCTTTGCAAACTACCCTGTAGCCCTGGCATCGGGTATGGGACTCAACGCCTATTTCGCCTTCACCGTATGTGGAGACCTAGCCGCAAAGGGCGTTACAGATCCTTGGAAGATCGCCTTGGCCGCAGTCTTAGCGGAAGGTATTGTATTTGTCTTACTATCTCTGTGCAATTTCAGAGAAAAGCTGGTCAACGATGTGCCTGCCAATCTAAAATACGCCATTACGGCAGGTATTGGACTGTTCATCACTTTGATCGGTCTGAAAGGCGCCGGCATTGTCATCGGCGATGCCTCCACATTAGTAAACCTAGGTTCTTTCAGTTCGCCACAGGTCGTACTGGCACTGGTAGGCCTAATCATTGTCGCTGTTTTATATCATTTTAATATAAAAGGATACATTCTGATCGGTATTCTTGTTACTTGGGGTTTAGGCATGATTGCCGAAGCAACGGGTTGGTATGTGGTGGATCCGGAAGCAGGCGTTTACTCCCTCTTCCCAAGCTTCAGCGGAGCCAGCTTTATTCCAGCAAAACCTGCGCTATTTGAATTCGATTTTGCCTGGATTGCTGACAACATCATTCAGTTCATCGTCATCGTCTTCTCGTTCCTCTATGTGGACCTGTTCGACACTGTCGGAACACTGATCGGCGTTGCATCAAAGGGAAACCTTTTAGACGAGGACGGAAATCTGCCGAGAGCAAAAGGTGCTTTAATGGCTGACGCCTGCGGTACGATCGTTGGCGCCTGCATCGGTACATCCACTGTAACGAGCTATGTAGAATCTAGCGCCGGTGTCGCCAACGGCGGCAGAACCGGTCTCACAGCAGTAACTGCCGCTGTGCTGTTCATCGTAGCGCTATTCTTCTCACCGATTTTCCTGGCAATTCCATCCTTTGCTACTGCTCCTGCGCTGGTATGGGTAGGACTTTTTTGATGATCGGGGCCGTAAGGAACATGCATTTTGACGGTGACATCGCTGATGTAGTCGGCGGTTTCCTCGCGCTAATCATGATGCCGTTCACTTATTCCATCGCTAACGGAATTATGTTTGGAATTCTGGCATGGGTTATCCTAAAAGTGCTGACAGGAAAGGTAAAAGATATTCCTGTAGTCATGTGGATTGCTGCCATTTTGTTCGGGCTGCGCGTTGCCACACTTATCATGCAGCAGACAGCTTAATCAAAATAAAAAGAGGCCGCAGGCCTCTTTTTTTGATGCGTCTATTTATTAAAATACTTTAGCCCCCACACTGCAGCAGACACGCTGACGACGAAAGCACCTGCTAAGGTCAAGAGAATCCGTATGGAGATCATATCTGCCAAAGGACCGAAGATGACCATGCCTAAAGGCAAAGCGCAGGAGGTCGCGATCTGCATAAAGCTAAATACCCTCCCCTGCATCTGCGGCTCAACCTTTTCTTGAATTGTCACGGTAATCGGCCCATTATAACAAGGTGCGGTAATGCCGATCAGGGTATTGCACGACAGGTAAATAAGAAACTGAGGGGCATTACCCAGACCTATCATCAGTACGCCATAAAGTGCGCCCGCCGCCATAGTCGTATTTACTTTTTGGAAAATCCGCCCCACGCCGTTATCAATAGTCCGCCTAAAATCATTCCCAGGCTATAAGTCATTTCACTGGCAGTCAGCCGCCACACTTCTGTCCCAAAGGTTCTGCTAACCATAAGCGGCGTCAAAAAATGCAGAGGGGCTGATTAAAAAGAGAATTATAACCTGGTAGACGAGAAGTTTTCTAATAAAGTGATTTTTGTTCAGGTAGGAAAATCCCATGCCAATTTCTTTCAGGCTGGAACCTTCTCTTCTCTCTGTTCGCTCATAAGGTCTGATGTAGATTGCAGCAGTAATGCTGATGCCAATGGCCGCGGTGATAACATCAATAAACAGCGTCACCTCCAATGATGCGACAGTCAAAATCGCTCCGCTGATTGCCGGGGAAAGAAACATGATTAAGGAAGACAACGTACTGTTGATGCCGTTAATCTTCATGAGCTTCTCTTGAGGCACAATCTGCGGGATAATCGCATTGACTGCCGGCGTCTGAATCCCGGTACCTGCTGACCGGATAGCTAACACTATGAACAAGGCCCAATTGTACCGATATCCCATCAAAAATGCTACTGCCAGAAGCAGTGTTGACGCAGCAATAGCCGCGTCTGCAAGCATAATCAATTTCTTTCGGTTATATCGATCGATCCATACCCCAGCAATGAGAGAGATTAATATCTGCGGTAAGAATCCGCACAGCGTTGAGATCGTAAGCATTTTTCCTGAAGATGTCGTTAATGTAATATGCCAGATAATCGCATACTGTACCAGCGACGACCCCAATAATGAAATCATCTGTGCCGTTAAAAAGGCCGTGATGGCAGTTTTCCAATTTCTATAGTTCATAAGACAAATTCCTTTCTAAAACAAAAGACTGTAAGCAAACATTGCCTACAGCTCCAATCACATAAACTTTGCCGATTCGGAAAATAAGTACAGAAATATAACGTAATGTCTCATACGCGTCCGCCTCATTTCCCCGATGAAATCCAAAGCATCCATGCTTTTTGTTATAGCTCTATACAATGTTTCATCGGTACCATTTGCATAGAGCGAATTCGTCTTTTCAGTTCATCTATTACAATATTGTTCATCTTGGTTCCACCTTTATCAGGTTTTATAGTAACACATCAGTTTCCTTAAGTCAATGGACTGCAGATCAAGCCCATCTGCTTAACAGACTCCCTCTCTTCCATGCTCCGTTACGCAGAATCCTCCCAATTCGCCTGTCCTGTTACGGATTTTGGCCGCTAGAACCGTTGTCTGCTTAACTAACGCCCTCCGGACATGCCTCCGTTACGCAGAATCCTTCCAATTCGCCTGTTCTGTTACGGATTTTGGCCGCTAGAACGGCTGTCTGCTTAACTAACGCCCTCAGGACATGCCTCCGTTACGCAGAATCGTTCCAAATCGCTTCTTCGGTTACGGATTTTGGACGCTAGAACAGCGGTCTGCTTAACAGTAAACACCCCGCATTACCTTCAGAACATATTCTGCCTTAGGAAGTATCTGAAAGAAAGAATGTGTCCATACTATTTATAATAGATTCTAATTTACAAAGGAATGATCGGAGGAAAAGTTATGAATCGTTTAAAACAGGAAAAATCCCCTTACCTTCTACAACACGCAGAGAATCCAGTGGACTGGTATCCGTGGTGTGAAGAAGCATTTCACGAAGCTGCGAAAAGAGACGTACCTGTATTCTTAAGTATCGGTTATTCTGTCTGTCACTGGTGCCATGTCATGGCGCATGAGTCTTTGAAGATCAGGAAGTAGCCGCAGTGATTAACAAGGACTATGTGGCCGTCAAAGTCGACAGAGAAGAACGGCCAGATATTGATGCGGTCTACATGGCCGTCTGTCAGGCGATGACAGGATCTGGCGGCTGGCCTCTAACCATTATCATGACTCCGGACAAAAACCGTTTTTGCTGGCACCTATCTGCCAAAGAATAATCAATACGGTCATATGGGGTTGCTGGAGCTGCTCACAGCAGTCTCTGCAAAATGGAAGCAGGACAGACGACAGCTGCTTGATCAAAGTGAAAAGATTACTGCTTTCCTCAATTCCCGAGCAGGTGAAAAGAATCGTGACGTCGTTCATCCTCAGCAATTGATTTCAGAAGCGCTCACACATTTTGCGGAGAGTTTTGATCCGAAATACGGCGGTTTTGGTCAAAGTCCAAAATTTCCATCGCCACATAACCTCCTTTTCCTCATGGTCCAAAAACAGGACCGACCGCTTGCCATGGCGGAAAAGACGCTGCAGCAGATGTATCGCGGTGGGATTTTCGATCATGTTGGTGGTGGTTTTGCCGCTACTCCACCGATGACATGTGGCTGGCTCCTCACTTTGAAAAGATGCTCTACGATAACGCGTTATTAATTCTCGCCTACGGGCAAGCCTACAAAGAAACTGGAAAAACGCTATATGCCGACATTGCAGAAAGAACGGTCCGTTATGTGCTGAGAGAATTGACCGATCAAGACGGCGCGTTTTACTGCAGCCAGGATGCTGACAGTGAAGGCATCGAAGGAAAGTTTTATCTGTTCACACCTCAAGAAGTGCTGGAAGTACTGGGGCGTAAAGCCGGTTCTGCCTTCTGTAAACGATACGATATTACCAAAGAGGGTAATTTTGAAGGAAAGGGATTCCCAATCTCATCAAAGACACGATGTATGGGGAACCGCCAGAAGAATACATGCTGTTGAAACTGTATCGTTATCGCCTGCAAAGAGCCTCCCTGCACAAGGATGATAAAATCCTGACCAGCTGGAATGGTCTGATGATTGCAGCTCTTGCCAGGACAGCTCGGCTGCTGGATAAGAGAACCTATCTTACAGCAGCTCTGGATGCAGCAGACTTCGTGTGGGAAACACTCCATATTGGGGAAGGCAGGCTTTTAGCTCGATGGAGGGATGGAGAAGCCGCATTTTCGGGAACCTTGAAGACTACGCTTACTTCGCCTGGGGACTGATAGAATGCTATAAGAGCACCTTTCATCCCGCCTATTTGAAAAAGGCCGTCAAGGTCGCTAACTGTCTAGTGGATTTATTCTTTGACGAAGAAAAAAGGCGGCTGCTATCTTTATGCTAAGGATAGTGAGCAGCTCTTTATGCGGCCAAAAAGAGACTTTATGACGGAGCGCTGCCATCAGGCAATTCCGTCGCGGCATTGGTTATGAAAGGATTGTCTTTCCTCACAGGCGAGGAATCCTGGAGACTGGCATTTGAAAAACAAGCTGATTTTTTTAATGGGTGAGGCAAAACAATATCCCGCAGGTCACAGCTTTTTCCTCTGGCAGATGAGCGAAGTATTAGCAGACAGAGGGCAGTTGATCTGCACCTGCAGCGGCTCCTCTGCTTTTCGATCTGCAGGATCTCTGGCAATTTGATCTGGATATCCTGGTGAAGACAGAAGAAGACGCAGCCTCCATGGAGGAAACTGCGCCATTCCTGAAAAACTATCCCATCCCCTTTAGCGGAACCAATTATTATCTCTGTCAAGGCCATACCTGCAGTGAACCTGTGAAGACCCTGGAGGAACTGAAAAAACTACTCGCTTCTCTCTCTGATAATATATAGCGGACGCTTTTTGTTCTCCAAATAGTCCTTGGACAGATAGGCGCCCAGAATATAGAGAAACAGCATCTGCAGGCTGCCCAGCATGAGCACCACCGTGATAATGATATCAAAACTGCTGACTGCGCCAGGAATCCACAGACTTTGAATCAGGTTAATCGATATAAATATTACGCCGGCCAAGAACAGCAGACACCCTATGAGACCCGCCAGTTTCAGGGGTGCTGTTGAAAAGGCCAAAATGCCTTCAAACGCATGAGCAAAAAGGCTCTTTAAACTCCATTTGGTCTCTCCGCAGGCACGCTCCACACTTTCATACTCTATCCACTTCGTATCGAAGCCAACAAAGGAGAAAAGGCCCTTCATATAGCGGTTGTATTCTTTCATATCGAGAATGGCATCCACCATCGGTCTCGACATCATGCGAAAATCCCCATGTCCGTCGGACATATCCATATGAGTCAGTCCCTTACTGATCTTATAAAAAGCCTTAGAGAAAAGACCTCTCAATACACTATCGCCTTCCCGTCCGCAGCGGAGTCCTCCACAGCAGTCATACCCCTCTTCACTGACCACCTTGTACATCTCCGGAAGCAAGGTCGGCGGATGCTGCAGGTCTGCGTCCATAATGACACAGTAATCCCCTTCTGCTTCAGCTAATCCCGCATACATTCCGGCCTCCTTTCCAAAGTTTCTCGAGAACCCCACATACCGACAGTGGGCGTCTCCATCGTGGAGCTTTTTTCATAATCTCTAAAGTCTTGTCACTGCTGCCGTCGTTGACAAAGACAAATTCGTAGTCCACCTCATTCATGCCCTAGCAAAAACCTTTGTCGTCTCCATGTAAAACAACGGAAGTGACTCCTCTTCATTATAACAAGGCACGACGATACTGATTTTCTCTTTTGTATTACTCATGAGAAACACCTCCTTCTTTTAAAAAATGCTGTATTTACAGGCAAAGTAGTTCAGTACGACAGTGATTACACTGACTAAGATCTTAGACGGAAGTTCTGCTGCGCCGATATATCCTACGAACATGAACAGCAGCAGGTTCTCAACCACCAAAGTCGCAAGACGCAGGGAGAAAAACTGAATGAACTCCTGCTTTTTATTGCCTCCAGAACGAAAGACCATATGCCTGTTTGCGTAGTATGCAAAATGACAGCTCCCAGCCAAGCAATACTGTTGGCGACGAGATAATCAAGCTGCACTGCGGTCAGCAGGATATAGATGATGTAGTTGATCACCGTCGTCATGCCCCCAGTCATGATATAACGGATAATCTGTGAATTCTGTAGCTTTTTTCATATAGCTTTCTTCCTTTCTTTTTTTAAAATGATGAGACAGAGGACGACCATAGATAAGATGCTGATGGCGAGCCCTGCTTTAAATCCCGGCGCGTAATAATGAATCTCAATTTCGTGACCGCCGGCGGAAACCGGAAATCCTACAAAGGCGGCGTTGACTTTTTTTCGTAGCTTGCTTTCTTGCCGTCTACAAAGACTTGATACCCTTTGCGATATGGATAAGAGGTGATAAAGTAACCGTCATTTTCCATTTCCACAGAGCCTGCGAAGACGGTCTTTCCATCTTTCTTCCCCTTCCGTCATGGACGGAAGTGTTATATCATCTCGCTGCAGATGGTCGCTGTCCATGGTATAGACTTGAAGCCTGCTGATATCATAATCCCCTTTGAAAATTCTATTTCCAGCTTGTCCATGACCTCATTAGCAGATAATACGTAAGTAAAGGTATGATTTTCATTAGATATGGGGCACTCTCCGCGGACAGATTGTTCCGCATACCGTTGATCTCGATGATTACTTCTTTTGCCCCTTTTGCTCTCTACATCGAAACGGATAATCATAATTTGATTCTTCAAGGCCTTGGTTAAAGGCAGCGTGAGGGTCTCCCTTTTTTTAAAGGACAGCGTCTTGCCGTCTTCCGAAGTAAAGCCTGCATCCACTGCCAGCAGCTCCTGCGGAGACTGTTCTGTAAGGGCGGATTGAAATCCTTTCGCCCCATGCCGTCCCTCGACCACTGCCTGCGAGCACAAAGCCTCCATGTTATAAGGAAACACCAAATCCTTATAGACATCTTCTGAAAGAAGCTTTGTCCGTACCGTAGCACATTGGCAAAACATCTTTATTCTCCGCTAATACGTAATCTTTTTTTGAGCGATCGCCTGATAGCCATATGGAATGTTGTGTATATCAGTCAAAAGATAGCGAATTCCCATAAAATAGTTGAAACAGCTGTTTTGATTTGGCATCAGCACCACCCGGTTCCGCAAGCTGATCGGATTGCCCATGACGTTGTAATAAAAGTCGGCATACAGTTTGTTTTCAATGGAAGAATACATGGCTGTCTTGTTAATGCCGCCGCCTGGCAGCGTATTGCTGTTGACGTAATTGTTGGCGAGCACATCAAAGCGATAACGTAGATCCGTGACTGCAGCTCTGATTTCGGCCGAGGTAAAATGACTTTGCCTGTCATCATCTGCCCGCAGATAATCCTCTTCTTTGTTAACACCTATGCTGACCATGATTGGAACCAGTAAAATCAAAACAAAGGCGCTTTTTTTAGCCCGCTCGGACTTTAACAAAAACCTCTGAACCAAAACCCAGGCCAGTAAAATCCCGCCATCTATTAGCATCAGATCCTGCCAGGGCGAGAAAGCAGCTGGCAGAAAGCAGAGGACGGCTGGTACGATCATCCACTTTTGTTTTTTCTCAAACAATTCCTGCAAAGTGTCTGTGCAGAGCATTACGATGAGAGGTACAAAAGGGATTAAAATCTTTGCCCGCGGATAGAGGAATCCATTGAGTACTAGCGAAACAGCCGGTACGAGTATGCAGATCAGCAGGATTACTGACAGAATTCGTCTCCTCTTCTTGCAGAGAGAAAGCAGCAGGCAATACAGCGCTAGTAAAGACAGCCCGCACCCATACGGGTAGTACAGAAGTCCGCCCAATTTTAGGTCTACCATATCCATCGGCTGGGACATGAATCCGCCGGCGTCCTTTGTTGTGGACAGAATATTCAGCGCGGTAGGCAGAAGCAGCACTGCAGCCATTCCTATGGAAATTGTGACCGCAAGGACTGCTTTGCCAAAGCTTTTTATATCTGGTCTCCAATTGCTCTTATGCAAGAAGTAAACGAGACAGACGACCAAGCAGGAAAAAGCGTAGAAAAAGCTATGCATGTAGACCAAAAAAGTGAAACCGCCATCAGCGATACTTTTCCTTTTCTAAGAGCTTGTCAATACCCATAAGTGCCAATATTAGAAACGGCATATAGTTTATGAAGATAATCTGGTGGTGTGCGTGGTAAAAAGCAAGCCGCTGCTGCCAATAATACGCTGCCGCAGAATGCGACCCACTGCGCCAATTTTTGGCGGCGCAGCCAAATGTAGCAAAGGTTGACGCTGGCAATCACCCCCAGCAATGCGTAACCGGCGATGATGTACTTCATCTCTAAATTCGGCACCAGACAGGAAAACAGCACGTCTGGCCGCAGCAACCCGTAATATGCCAAATCGTAGATGTTGCATCCACCCCCGCCTGTAGAAAACTGCGGAAACAACGAGCCAGTATTCAGCATAGTCTGTCTGAGATTTTCTGCTGCTCCTACATGCTGGCTGTACCAATCTCCCTCAGAGCCGAAGAAATCTCCCTGGCTAAGAGGCAGCAGCAGGATCACTAGCGTGAGAACGGTCAAAATCGTATGAAGCTTTACTGTGTTCTTGTAGTCCATCCCAAATTCCCTTCTTTGTCTAAACCCTTTTTTTCTATCATAATTAATAATACATCTAAAATCTTAATATTCAAAGGTATAATTCTTAATTATTTCTTAAAAATTCTTAAGGTTCCTGTCTATACTACTAACTATAGCATTGTATTATCTCAAGGCAGTCTCAGAAAAATCACAGTTTTGTAATAATCTATAGATATATCGTTGCAATGAGGATTTTGTTACAAAAAAGTTATAACAATTTGACTTTTAGGATGCATTCGAAGTATAGTTTATTTAAAAATGGAAATGCTCCTACAATGAGAGGAACGGAGGAAATAAAAGTATGTGTGGCAGATTTTATACTGATAACGAAATTGCAGCGGATATTCTGAGGAGAGCGGGGCGCACTGCGGACAACCTGGAACTGCCGAACACCGGCGATATCTATCCTTCGCAGCAGGCGCTGATTCTCAGCGGCAGAGATACAAATTTCTATGCGGAGACAATGCCATGGGGGTTTCCTCGATTTGACGGAAAGGGGCTGTTGATTAACGCCCGCGCAGAGACTGCAGCAGAAAAAAAACCTTCAAGGACAGTGTTCTGCACAGACGCTGCCTCATTCCTGCAAGACATTTCTATGAATGGGATCAGAAAAAAACAAAATAGCCTTTCGATATGCTGATCAGCATACCATTTTCATGGCCGGTTTTTACCGGCAGTTCGCAGAGGAGGATCGTTTCATTATCGTCACTACAAGCGCCAACGATTCCATGCGTCCAGTTCATGACAGGATGCCGCTGATTCTGCCAGAAGAACATCTGGCAGACTGGATCTACAATCAGGACGCAGCTCTGGAAATGTTGGCACAGCCCTCTCCACTGCTCCAGAGATTTCAGGAAGAGGAACAACAGATTCTGCCGCTTGCATAGCTGTTATATTTCCAAATTTTGTATTGCTTTTCTTTCCTTAAATATATAAACTAGAAATAGAATAACGTAACATAGATTAAGGAGGAAGAACGCGTGCAGAAAATCGGAAAATTGATAGGTATGCTGTTAATAGCTGTGGTTTTGTAGTAATCCCATTATATGGTTTGTGGAGACAATGTTGAAACAGTCACCAATTACGACCTAGACGTTAATTCAGTCTATGGTGAAATCGCAGGTATTTATGACGGTGAGTTGACAAATTCAGAAGTAACTGGAAAAGGTGTATTTAAGGACGAAAATGATAATTTTACTTATGAGGGACAGTTTAAGCAAGGCATATTTAAAGGGCAAGGGAAATTATCCGGAACAGATGAGTACGAAAGAAAATTAGTTATAGAAGGTACATTTAATGGCTTAGATTCTATAAAGGGAACGATAACTGTTGACGGTATTAAAGAGTATGAGGGATCTTTGTCACAGTATAAACACAACAGCTTGAAAAGCTATACTCTCCTTGTAGATGATTTTGTCTATCATGGATCTGGCACGTTGTATAATATTAATGAAGAAGAGGTGTATACCGGTAAGTTTAAGTATGGAAAAACCTATGGACAAACATGGATTTATGAATGCATGTAAGAATTATACCCTCGTGACTTATTTAAGTATTCCGATGCAAGGGTTGGCAGCTTAGTCAGTATGTCTGTAATAATGCTTATGTTGATGGAAGCCTGGTCTCAAACAATAATGTGTTCATCCTCGATGCCGATCGGTTATCGTCTAGCGGTTTTGTCTCTATGTTATATCAATATCATAAAGGAGAGACTAGATTAGTCAATGGTGAACAAATTGTGGTTTATGGAATTCTTCACGGCTTTAGTGAAGATAATGCGCTTATTAAAGTTCTCATAATTGAAGAGAAATAAATGATAAAGAGACTGTCAACGCGAGCAGATAAAACGTCTGCTTAAGTTACAGTCTTTTAGCTTTTATAGATATGCTCTATTGCAATCGTATCTTTTTATTTTACAGGATTGCGACTAGCAGGCGTCTAAATATTCCTCAAGCTCTAAAACCTCCTCTGTGTGATGGCCCGCGCAGTCGCATTCTGCTTTTCTCGAAGGAGAGTGTCGCTTTAAATTGATCACAGTCAATACTGATATCAAAAGGCGCCCCCTAAAGCGCTGGTATAGGTGCTGACGATAAAGCCCAAGTCCGTTGCCGTCGCTGGTACGTGCTTTATCTGCCCGGGCAAACCGCTCGATGATATCATCTTTGTCAAAGTCCATCAGATAGCCTGCTGTATTGGTAATTTCGAGGCAGACTCTTTCCTTGTCACCGCCCTTATTTACAAAAGTCTTTAAAAGACTCTAGTACCTTTTGCAGAATACTTCAGCGCATTTTCGATGAGATTTTGGCAGATGCGGTACATATGAAGGTTATCGCTGATAAAACTGGTGTCCTCTTCTGTCATAACCTTTACGAAATGCAGGTCGGAACTGCCGATTCGATCCTCCATATCAGCCAAGAGCTGGTCAATCAGCCGATTGAGACTGATCGATTCCATGTGCATTTTGATATTTCCGCTGCTGGCCTTTGCCAATGAAAAAAGGCTCTCTATCATGACCTTTAGCTTTTCCGCCTTATCAGACAATACTTCCACATAATCCTGCATGGTATCGTCCAGGTCCTCTTTTTTCATCAGTTCGATATACCCGACCATGGATGTCAGCGGCGTCTTCAGATCGTGAGATACGTTGGAAATCAGATCTATCTTTAACTGTTCACTTTTGGCGGCCTTTTCAATACTTTCACGTTCAATTTCCAGCGCATCCTCCAGGTTTTCCGATTGATTTCTGTCATTCGTTCCATCAAAAGATTCAGCTGATTCTTCATGAATCCTACTATGCAGATTTCGCTGATGACGCTTTGTATCAATACGGTTGCAAGCAAAAGATACATGTATGCAAGGTTGTAAGCGTAATACCTGTACTCACTGGAAGAGTACATCAGATATGCAAATAGTAACGTCCCAATAGAAACAATGGCAATTGTTATTTGCTGTTTATACCATTTATCTTTCCACTCCTCGTAGAAGGCTTCGTCTTTTGGAATCCAGTCGGCATACACCTTTGAGCATGATATATCTGACAATATGCCAGATGCCAAAGCCAAGAAAGAGATTTGGAACAGAACCCATGAACCAGGTCTGTTTCGTGGACATCCCCCATATCTGTATGCCATGCCAAATAATGCATAGAATATGGAAAACCGCACCTATTGCCACACTGCAAATTCCCAAAAACAGTCTTTTATTCGATTGTATAAATGAAACGATTTTATTAATTGAACTTTTCCATCTTGTAACCAATGCCCCACACCACCTTTATATATTTCGGATTCTTCGTATCAATTTCTATCTTCTCTCGAATGTGGCGGATATGCACCATGACCGTATTTTCTACCGTGAAGTCAGCAGTTTCTTCCCACACACTCTCGTAAATCTGTTCCGCCGGAAATACTTGTCCCGTATTTGACATCAGCAGCTCAACGATCTTATATTCGGTAGCCGTCAGCTTAACCTCTTTGCCTTCTACGACGATCAGGCGCTGTTTTTTATCTAAAACCAGGCCGCCGTTGACAATGGTATCTTCATTCGCCATTGGCGCGCTGCCGCCCCAGGTATGATACCGCCGCAATTGCGCCTTTACCCGAGCGATCAGCTCCGCTGCATTGTAGGGCTTACTGATATAATCGTCTGCGCCGAGAATCAGACCCGACACTTTGTCGCTCTCTTCCGTCTTCGCAGACAAGATAATCGCCGGAATCTTGTACTTCTCACGAATCTTCATCAATGCGGACAAACCGTTGAGACGGGGCATCATGACGTCCAGCAGAATCAGATCAACGTGATATTTCTCCAGGCACTCCAGTGCTTCCATGCCATCATAGGCAGCGATGATTTCGTAACCCTCATATTTCAAAAAGCTCGCCCAGTGAATATACGATTTCTTTGTTGTCGTCTACTACTAAAATTGTTTCCCCATTCATTATATATATATCCCTTTCCCGATTGATAACCTCAGTATAGAGGCATTCATTTAAAAAAACCTCAATAAAAGTCTTAAAAAAATCTTAACATATCTATTTTGTAAATGCAATCTATTGCCAATGTTTAAAAAAGCAGGGCATTGTATATGAAGTCCTTGAATCAGAACACACTATCAGGCTCCTGAGAATGTAAACACAGTATGAATACTTGATGATAAACAGACAACGAGACCGGAACGCATTGATCCGGCCTCGCTTTAAATCTCCTTATCAAATTCACTTTCTACGACGCGTTCCTGAGCCAGCCATAGGCTGGGGAACACCGGCATAAATTCAATTTCGCAGCTCGATTAACATCTTGCTGGACAGAATGTCATACCGGCAAAATTGAATCTACCTTCTCTGTTTCAAATTCTTTTTTGATTGCTGCCAGATGGGAAGGATCCGTCAGCAGTTCCACAGCCGTCATCGCAAAAGCTTTGACGAATTCCATTGCGTTGTCCAGGGCTTCCGGTGAGCAGGCTTTCTGCGCAAACTCCACCGTATGGGCGCCGTAATGTCCGCCGTCCTCTAAAGGCCCCATGCCGCACATCAACTGTACCGCCGGGCATTCGTAGCTGACATCGCCCAGATCTGATGATCCGGGGCATAACCGCTCTTCCCGCACGCAGAATCTCATGTCCCAGTTTCTCATATTGGTCACAGACGAGATCAGAAAGCACCATATTGCTGTCCGTATCCTTGAAGTCTTCCTCCGCTTTGCTGACTTTGTACGTACAGCCGGTGCCTTTCGCCGCGCCTTCTGCACAGGCGATGACTTTGTCCAGCAGTTCTTCCACATACGCGACCTTGTTGCCCCTCACATAGAACAAAGCGCCTTCCGTATAATCAGGAATGATGTTGGGCGCGACCCCTCCGTTGAGAATGACGCCGTGGAGCCGTGCGTCTGGTTTCGTTCTGCTGACGCAGGGCATTGACCATATTAAAGAAGTTGATCATGGCATCCAGGGCATTGATGCCCTCATGGGGGATGCTGCAGCGTGCGCCGTTTTGCCAAAGAATTCAAATCTTCTCGCATATACCGCCATGGTATTAATGGAACTGCCATTTTGTTCAAACGGATGTGCCATCATCGCAACATCGTATTCCTTAAACGCACCCTTTGTGACATCTCCACCTTTGCCCCTTGAGTTTCTTCCGCCGGCGTGCCGATGACGTGAATTTCTCCGCCGTATTTATCGACAAATTCCTTGATAACTATGCCAGAACCGACAGAAATCATGGCGATCAGATTGTGTCCGCAGGCGTGGCCGATTTCCGGCAATGCATCATACTCTGCAAGCATGGCGATCTTCGGACCCGGCTTCGTCCCTTTATATACCGCCTTATATGAAGTTTCGATTTCACAGAAATTCGCTTCGGTTTCAAATCCATATTTCTCAAGCAGTCCCATCTGCCACTTGCAGGCCTGAAACTCCTTTCGACCCATCTCAGGGTTCCCGTGGATATCCAGCGCCAGTTTCTTGAGTTCCGGCGCCAAGTCATCAGTAATTTCTACAATTTATCAAAATCTCTTTTCCATTATGCGTGTTCCTCCTCTGTTTCTTTTCTTCTTCTGGCATTTCCACAGTGATGATGCCCTTCTTATACATGATCTTCGTAATGACATATACGATAGGGATACAGATGACCATGACAAATCCCTGTCCCAGATCATAATAATCAGGAATGATCAGATACAAAATGATGCACAAGGCGAAAGGGAAGATTGCTGCAAGCAGTCTTTTCTTTACGATTACACCGCCGCCCACATCGTTGCTGAGGAAACTCAGAACCAGGCAGCCGAACAGAGCTGGCAGAACATAACCTGCAGCAGTTGAAACGGCCGGAGACGACAAGAACGGCTCCAGCGGCGTCATCAAAAAGCATACCGAGAAGCAGCATCACCAGGGTCACCAGAGAGGATACAGCTACAGCAAGTCCTGTAATGGCATCAGCGGCCTCCGTCCCTGATTTGACGTTGGCTACTTTCAACGCGTTGAGGGCTGCCGGCAGTTTCAAGTTCAGAATATTTCCTGTTACATTGGCGACATAGTAAGAGGACCCCATGACAGGGATTTCTCCAAAGGCCTCCGCCACCCCAGTCGGGATAAAGATCGCACATAAGCCCCCGGCTGCCAGAAGCAGGTCGCCGATTTTGGGCATGATTCCATAATATAAGCAGACGACAAGAGGCACACCGCAGAACACCAGAATCGATCCCACGGTAACGAATTTACCCAATCTGTGCATTTTGTCGTAGTAAGTATTTCCACTAGATTTCATTTTTCTCTCCTTTCCTGCTAAAACAATCCGTCATATACCACGGACAACGCCATGGCGCCGATCAAGCTGAACGCCAGTGTAAACTGATTGAGCCAGTCGGCCTTTTTGCCGCTTTTGCAATCCCTGTGATCAGAATGGCGATTACTGCGCTGCTGGCAAAGGTCAGCAGACTGACGATGCCGCCAAAGATCATCGGCACAATCAGGCGCATAATAGCGCAGTCATAAAGACGGTCTGAGAGACAGCGCCCCATTTCTGATCTTTATCTCCCAGCTTTAAAGTGCCCAGATGCACTTTTTTGCAAAGAAGATATTAAAGAGCAATGTTACGGTGATCCCGATGCACATTGCCCATGCCATCAGTCCGAAGGCATAAGCATCTGCAGTCGCTACATCCAGTCCCAAAGCCTTCAGCGCCAGATTAGCCGACATCAACTCGTATGTAACAGAACCCAATACTGACAATCTGAACCAGGCGTAGGGCAGGCCGATGACAACCGCCAGGGTGGCCAGCCCTGCTACGATGGCAATAGATGGTACGATGGAAAAAGTCGCCGACGACTTTACAACTGCGTTGACAGTCTCCTTGGCGACACCCACTTTGATAGCGTGCCTGTAACAGACTACCATGTAATACAGCGTAATTAAGACGACGAGAATAATTCCGACAACGACACAGCCCCATATCAAGCCGCTGTTTGCAATATCTTGAAAACTCATGGATGATTCCTCCTTTTACATTTTATAAGAATTTTCTGTATACCTTATTTTAAACCCTGAACCAGGTCAAGGGTCAATACAAAACACAAAAAAAACTGTCTGCAAAATCAGACAGTTTTTACTCCACCGGAATCCACATTTCGGTATATTCCACGCCGGCATCTCCTCTGTTTTCCAAAGCAAGAATGCGGAGGAAGGGCGGCGCGATGATTTTCAGGTGATTCGTGTCGATAAAATCATAAATTGGCTTGATAGAAGAATAATCGATATTGGTATAGTCCATTCCTATGATATGCACACATCGTCTGGGTGGGATGATTTCGAATTCTTCCGCAGGAAATCAGGTTTTTACTGATTCCCTCATAGTCAGACGCGGCCACGATGTAATTGCAGATTTTTTGTCTTTGGGCACGGTCGATAAAGCAGTTATACAATTCCATGTCGTCATAGCGCTCACTGTCGATCAGTATCCCCAGCAGCGGCAAGGTGGAAAGCTGCAGCTTTTCAAAAGCGTCCATCGTTGCTTTCATGGTCGTTTTGATATCTTTGATGATAAAGGCCGGGGGATTGTTCCATTGTGACCACGCCATATCTTTCAGCACAGTCTTTCAGCTTCGCCTTATACCCTTTGATCATCCGCCTTTGATTTTCCAGCTGTCTGATCTGCGCTTCAATTTCACGCTCTGTTTCGCTGACCACTTCCAGGGATTCTTCCAATGATATGTTGGAAGCCATTTTTTAATATTTTCAATAGAAATACCTAAGCTGCGCAATCTCATGATGTAATCCATAGAGATGAATTCTTCTTTATTATAGGTGCGATAGTTGTTGTCGCTCTTTTTTTCCGGTTTCAGCACACCTTTTCTGTCATAGAACCTGACAGTGTCCACCGAGACACCGTAAAACTTAGCAATTTCTCCCACTTTGTAGTCGTCCAGCTTGTATTTCATAGCGGCACCTTCCGTCATCAAAATGTTATAATTGTAATATAGCATTTTTTGAGACGAAATGGCAAAGGTTGAAGGAAATCTAAATCAAGGCCTTCTGCTGATTTTGTCAAACTCCGCTTTAATTTTTCTTCAGTTCTTCCGGTTTGGTCATCAGTTCAATGGCGGTAAGGACGAACCCTTTGATAAATAACAAACCTCTTTCAATGGCTCTGTCGCCGCCCGCGGCTTCTGCAAATGCCGCAGTGTGAGGACCGCCGTCTGCCTCATCTATTATTGCAAAGGTGTTCTGAATGGCAGGACAGCGATAACTGACATCTCCCAAATCCGAAGAAGCTGGCAAAGGCGCCGGAGATGGCGGCACCAGATCCAGTCCCAGAGTTTTCATCTGTCTGGCATTGAGCGCTGATAAGGTCAGATTGCTGTTGGTATCCAGAAACTTTCCTCCTGCCGGGCCGATTTCTACCGTGCAGCCTGTACCTATTGCGGCAGCCTCTGCACAGCGGGAGAACCTTCTGGCAGAGTTCCTCCAGATAGTCGATCTTTGCCGCCCGCGCTTCAATGATCGCCTCGCTGTAATCGGGAATGATGTTTGGCGCTTCACCGCCCTTTGGTGATAATCCCATGGATGCGGGCATCCTCCTGCGTCTGCTGACGGAGTGCATTAATCATATTGAAAAAGTTAATGACCGCATCCAGCGCATTGATTCCCTCATGTGGGGCACCCGCAGCGTGAGCTGTCTTGCCGTGAAAGCTGACCTTATAGGAGTCAATTGCCAGGGTGTTCATAGATTCCGCATCCATATGGGAAGGATGGCTCATCATGGCGACATCCATATCGTCAAAGGCACCGGCATCTGCCATAATTACTTTTCCTCCGACAGATTCTTCTGCCGGCGTGCCAAAGACGTGGATCTCTGCGCCATACGTGTCGGCAAATTCCCTCATGGCGATGCCTGCACCGACTGCAATCATAGCGATCAAATTGTGGCCGCAGCCGTGTCCCAGACCGGGCAGGGCGTCGTACTCGGCCAGCATGGCGATTTTCGGCCCTGGTTTGCTTCCTATATAAGATGCCTTGTAGGCGGTGTCCATGCCACAGTATTTCTCTTCGACAGTAAACCCATATTTTTTGAGAATCTCCACCTGCAATGCGCAGGCTTCATATTCTTCCAATCCAAGTTCAGGATGACAATGAATTGCCAAAGTCAGTTCACGTAATTCCTGACTCAGCCCTTCTACGATTTCGTCCACTCTATGCTGCATCTCTCTCCTCTCCTTCCTGATCCTCTTTCATTTCTACTTTGATCATTCCTTTTTGTACATGATCTTGGTAATGGCATATAACAGCGGAATACAGCCGATGATGATGAAAACCTGGTACAACTCATAATATTCTGGAATGATGTACAAATACAGCGCAGCAGCGATGATGAAAGGGATAATCAGCGCTTTCAGGTGGCCGTGGAAAACAGTGCCGCCACCTGCGTTTTGCTGAAGATGGAGAGCATCAGACATCCAAATAAAGCTGGCAGGACGTATTGCGTTGCCGTCACTACCTGCGGCAGTTCCAAAATTGGCTTCAGCGGCGTCAGAAGCAGTGCGCCGATGGCGATGATGATCATAGTGGTAAGGGAGGACACGGCTACGGCCACGCCGGAAACCGCATCGGCTTCCTGGGTTCCCTGTTTGACATCTGCAATCTTAAGGGCGTTGAGCACTGCCGGCAGTTTCAGATTCATGATGTTTCCCGTGATGCTGGACAGATAAAAGGAAGTTCCCATAACGGGTGTATCGGCAATCAGTTCTGCAATTGCCGCTGGTATAAAGATGGCCAGCAAGCCGCCGGAGGCCAGAAGGACATCAGAGATTTTTGGCATAATACCATAAACCATGCAGACGACAAAGGGCACGCCGCAGAACACGATTAGGGTGATAAAGGTCATCCATTTTCCTAGTCTGTGCATTTTGTCATAATACGTTCTTGCATCTGGATAATTGTTCATTTTTATTTCCTCCTTATATATTTAAAATAAGCCGTCAAAGAATATGGATGCTGCCATGGCGCCGATCAGGCTGATTGCCAAGGTGAAATTACCAATCCACTTCATGTTAGTCTTCTCGGCGATGAAGGTGATGAGAAGTCCCAGGCATGCGCTGGTAATCAGTGTGAGCAGGCTGGCGCCGCCGCTTGCAATCATCGGCACGATCATGATCAGAAACAGTGCATTCATAAAGACAGACTGTGAAAGCACGCCCCATTTCTTATCGCTGCCGCCCAACTTCTTGAGACCCAGATGTACTTTTTGCACATGAAGATATTAAAGACGTTTCCGATGGTAATACCCAGGCACATCGCCCACATGACCAGTCCAAAGGCATACCCGGTGGCATTGCTCAGGTTCAGTCCCAGGGAAGACAGCGCCATGTTGGAAGCCATCAGCTCATAAGTTACCGAACCCAGCACGGAAAGTCCGAACCAGGAATAGGGCAGTCCGATGACCGCTGCCAGGGAAATCAGCCCGGCGATGATAGCGATAGACGGTACGATGGAAAAGAGATAGAAGACTTGATGATTCCCTTCATTTTTCCTTCGATACACAGGCGATAAGCATGGTTATAACTCTTTCGCAGATAGAGAACGGATATGGCAACCACAGTCAAAAGCCCCACTGCTACGCAGACATATAAGACGCCGCTTTGAGAAATTTCTTTAAAACTCATAATAATTCCAACCTTTCATGATTTCAGATTTTTTGTTAAATTAAGATTAAATCTTAGTCCTAGTCAAAGGTCAATAGCAAAAACAAAAATCCAGCCATTCTTTTGGCTGAATTTTGCGTAAATTCTCTTTATTTTCTATTACAAAGACCCTGTTTCCGCCCTGATTTCTCAAAACTTTTGACCAAATCCAAGGTTTTGAGGATCTAATCTTCCTCGATGAAATACCAGCATTCGTAATAGTCTGCACAGTAAACACCTTTGCTTTTGGCCAGCAGAGTTCTGTTTAAATTTTCCCCTGTAAGTTTGAAGCAATGCGCCTTTGCATATTCTTTAATCCTATAGTGAAAATGATATTCCTGATCCGGCAGCGCCTTGATAATGGTATGAATA
>VOFH01001284.1_pt1 | contig 51551 bp, 38 predicted proteins | sample 5384091 | NCBI WGS metagenome assembly VOFH01 (sample SAMN12384727, study PRJNA508395) | human gut metagenome | isolation source: healthy gut G | host: Homo sapiens
CGGCGAGCGTCTGGTTGTGCACGGCGGGACGTCCGGTGCGCGGCGACACCGCTTCGGTGACGTATTTGTTGTGATCCCATTTGATGTAGTCGATGCCGAGTTCGCCGACGAGCTTGTCCATGGCGCCGTAGATGTACGCGTACGCGTCAGGATTGGTGAGATCGACGACCTGCTGAGTGCGCCCCTGCATCGGCAGACGGTTGGCGGTGGGCTTCAGCACCCAGTCCGGGTGGGCGCGGAACATATCGGAGTCCGGGTTGACCATTTCCGGCTCGAACCACAGGCCGAATTCGAGGCCCTTGCCGTGCACGTAGTCGGCGAGCGCCTTCAGGGACTTGTCTCCGTCGGGCCAGACGTCCTGCGAAATCTGCCAGTCGCCGAGGCCGGCGGTGTCGTCACGGCGGGCGCCGAACCAGCCATCGTCCACGACGAATCGTTCGACGCCGCTTTCCACGGCTTTGTCGGCGAGGGCGGTCAGGGGTGTCGTAATCGTGGTTGAAGTAGACGGCTTCCCACGTGTTGAGGATGACCGGACGCGGCTTGGGCGCGATGCCATGGTCCACGAGCCAGTCGCGGTGCACGCGGCGGATGTAACCGTGGAAGCGTGAGGCGACTTCGTTGAGCCCCTCGCCGTAAGAGCCGACGAGCCATGGCGTGGTGTAGCTTTCACCGTGTTCCAGACCGACTTCGCCGCCGAAGAGCACTTCGCCGCCACCGATCACGCCAGTGGTGTAGGGCAGTCGTTCCGCGGACAGCACGCTGTTGCCGCTCCATGCCACGTGCGCGGAGTAGACGTTGCCGTGGGTGAAACCGAAGCCGTGTTCGCCAACGCTGAGCAGCAGGGTGGCGTCGAAGTCGGGGCGGCCGATCATGGAGGATTTGGCGAAGCGCCCGATGGTGAAGTCCTGGCGCTGTGGGGAACGCTCACGCAGATGGTGACCGGTGGTGGTGAGGATCTCGTTGGCGTCGGCGGGCACGGTGAACGCGAGTTCGATCTTGCCGATCTCGAGTCGTCCCTCGCCGGTGTTCGTCACCTCCGCATGCTGGCGGATGAGGCCGGTTTCATCGAGCTCACAGGTCCACGTAAGTTTCACGCATTGTTCCACGTCCTCGGCAGTGACGGTGACGGTAGGCGTCTGCTTGGGCTCGGAGGCCACGCTCCAGCTGGGGTAGCCGTCTTTTTCGGCCATGGTGTAGGTTTTGCCGGCGGCCACGGTTTCGGCTTTGATGTCGGTGACCTGGAACTTGCAGAACAGTTCCACGCCGTCACGGCGCACGTCGAAACGGTCAGAGCCGGACCACGCTTCGGACTGTGTCGGCAGCACGCTCGGCCATGCGGTGTAGTCGAGGGCTCCGGAAACACGCTGCGGAGCGAGCGCGTCGAACGTGTTGATCACGGTTTCCGGTGCGGTGAGCGGGCGACCCCAATGCACGAATCTCGGCAAATCGCTGCCGGGGAACACCAGAGCAAAAGCTGCGGCGGCAGCCGGCTGCTCGGCATACACGGCGGTAAGGGGTGTGCCGTTGGAAGCGGTGCCGTGGAAAGTCTGAATGAGCGTCATTGCAGCATCCTTTTCTTGCGATTCTTGGTTGGTATGACGCTTTGATGATACTGCATACCGCTTTTCTTCCCATCGCCCTGCGTGTTTGTTTCTTTCGGAAAGTAATTAGCGTCGGCGCGCGAAGAAATCGGTCATCAATCGCCCGCATTCTGCTTCGCGCACACCGCCAATCACTTCCGGTACAAGTCCGACGTGCGGATCGCGGGGGAATATCCCATACCGAACCGCATGCACCCAACTTGGCATCCCACGCACCGAACACAATACGTCCGATATGCGTCTGCAGGCAGGCACCGGCGCACATCGGGCACGGCTCCAACGTAACGACAAGCGTGCAATCAGCGAGATTCCAAGTGCCAAGCGAGGCGGCCGCTTCAGCCATCGCCTTGACTTCAGCGTGGGCAAGCGGATCGGCATGCGTCTCACGCAGGTTCCGCCCGCGGCCAATCACCCGGCCGTCAGCGGCAAGCACGACAGCACCGACCGGCACCTCGCCATCCGCGGCGGCTTCGCGGGCCAGCGCGACCGCCGGTTCCATATCATCGTCCCATCGCATACGCCACAGTGTAGCGGCGGCCATACGACCGCTCCGCACGACTGGTCCGCACGTCCGACCTGCATGCCCGACCTGCGCGCCCAACCGAAGCGGCACGAACGTCAGCCCATAGCGAAACACGCTCATAACCGCCTCTTGGTAGGCTGGAAAAGGTTGGAAATACGCGCAAAGGAGGCACGTTGGCGGTATTCGAGTTGATTCTATGCATCATCGCTGCCGTCGTACTGTCCTCGTTCCTGAGCCGATTCATACCCAAGGTCTCCACGCCGCTCGTGCAGATCGCGTTGGGCGCGCTGGCATCACAACTGCCGTTCTTTCCGGACGTAACGCTCAGCCCTGAACTGTTCATGGTGTTGTTCATCGCGCCGCTGCTGTATTTGGAAGCGCACGAAATCGATAAATCGGAACTGCTCAAATCGGTGAAACTGTCGTTGTCATTGGCAATCGGTTTGGCGATCGCGACGATGGCGGCGGTCGGTTTCGCGTTGCATGCCGTATGGCCGGCGATTCCGCTCGCCGCGGCTTTGGCGCTCGGCGCCGCGCTTGGGCCGACGGATGCGGTCGCGGTGTCGTCGCTCGGCAAGGAAGCGGCGCTGACGCAACGGCAGACGAGCGTGCTGAAAGGCGAATCGCTGTTCAACGACGCGTCCGGCATCGTCGGTTTCCAGTTCGCCATCGCGGCGGCCGTCAGCGGTGTATTCGAAGTGGGCGAATCGACCATGCAATTCGTAGTGTCCTTCTTCGGTGGCGCTTTCTTCGGCATCGTCGTGGGCATGGTGGCCGACGTGGTGTTCGAAACGATGCGTTCCCTCGGCTGGGAAACGATGACCACACGTATTCTGATGGAGCTGTTCCTGCCGTTCATCCTGTATTTGGGCGCGGAGGCGGTGCACGTTTCCGGCATTCTTTCGGTGGTGGCCGCCGGCCTGCTTATCCGCTTCGACCGCACCGGCATCGGCCCGAATGTGGCACGTACGAACATCGTCTCATCCAGCGTATGGGGGGTGCTGTCATTCTCGCTGAACGGCACCGTGTTCATTCTGCTCGGCATGCTGCTGCCAAGCGCGATGACCACCAGCTGGGACGATCCGCACGTCAGCAATTGGCTGCTGCTCACTGCGATTCTTGTGGTTTCCGCAGTGGTGATCGTCATGCGCTTCCTGTGGATCTCACTGATGCTGCGATTGGCGCGCGACACCACCACCGGCAAGCGACGCAAGATGACGGCGAAGCGCTGGCGATCGGCGGCCGTCATGACGTTCGGCGGGCCGAAGGGCACCATCACACTGTCATTGATGTTCACCATTCCGTACACGCTTGCGGCAGGCGCGAATTTCCCGATGCGCAACGAACTGATCTTCATCGCCGGCGGTGTGATAGTAGTGACGTTGCTGCTGGCGAATTTCCTGCTGCCGTTGCTCGCGCCGAATCGCAATAAGGACACGTCCACGGAAATGACGGAAATCACCATCGAAGTGCTGCGGCGGACGGTCGAGGAGCTGTCGGGCCGTGTCACGCCCGACAACCGACGTGCGGTGCTCATGGTCATCGACTCGTATACGAAACGCATCACGCGACTGAAGCAACGCACCGGCGAAATCGATCCGCAGGGGTATATGAGGCTGCAGATCGACGCGCTGAATTGGGAGAAGGAATACGTCAAGAATCGACTGGCGGGCGTGCGCGCTGCGATCAAGGCGAATCCGACCGGGAACCGCGCCGCGAACGATCTGGAAGCCGAGGCCTGCGAGCGCCTGCTCGACCAGATCATGAGCTCGCTGCGCCACATCGAGACGGAACATAATTCCGGTCGTACGATCTGGCGATTGAAGGGCCGTCTACGCGCATTGCAGCGTCGTACAGGCACGCTGGTGAGGCGTGTGAACAGCCGTATCCGGCGCACGACCCCGCTGTTCAGCGACGATGAACTGTTCGCGCATACGCGCGTGGTCCAAGTGGATGCGATCGAACATGTGATCGACCGACTGTATGAGGAGATGGGCGGCGACACGTACAACACCGAGCACTGCTCCGGCCTGCTGTTGGACTACCGACGCAGCGAATCCGCGTTGAGGGCGCGGCCGAATATGGGCATCAGCGCCGAAGCGCAGGAACAGGCCGAGGAGGTCAAGCGCGAAAGCTACGGCATCGAGCTGGGCGTGATCCAGGACATGTACGAGGCGGGCGACATCACGCGCGCGCAAAGCAAGCAGCTGCGACGCAACGTGTATGTGATGAGCGTGGATGCGGACGCGCAGATCTGACCCGGGTTGCGCGCTCAGGATACACGTTTCCCTCGCACGTTCATCGTGCTTAGCGGCCACGGCATATACCTGTATTACCAGCGCGAACAGCCAATCCCATGTATCCCTCCTACCGAGGAAAAATACCTCAAGGAACGGAAGAGCAGGGATCACGCGTCCGCATCCGAAAATCATCGGAACAGAACCCAAGAGCGCTTTTAAAACTTTTGCATATGATAACGCATGAATATTTGAGACAAAGTAGGTATCTTGGAATAAAGATGAGGTTTTTCACTTCGTCCGGTCGGAAATAAGCCGAAGTGAAAACAATGTGGATAACTCTGCAAAGATGAGAATTGTCTGTTTCATTTAGACACGAATGCTCCTTTCGAAAAGATGATTGACAAATACCCCCTAATAGCCTATTGTTTAGTCATGCTTCATCGGCATTGTAAAGAAAGGGGATTGAATGAAAATAGTCAAGAGAATATCTGCTCTTTTCATTGGTCTAGCACTTATGGTGGCTTTGCCTGTCACCGCTCATGCGTCTACAAATGATGACCAGCAAGACATCGCATCATTGGATATGTCCGTCATCGACGTGCACATACAATCACGCGGCGTTATGGCCGCGGAAGATCTGTACGACTTCCTCCAATCCGATGCAGAGAAAACTGTTGACATCGATGCTGAAACAGGGAAAATTACCGCCGTGAGCGAAGGTATAACGAAGCCTAGGATTGCGGTCTGTCCGGACATGTGCCGTCGGATTCTCAGGAAGTTTTCAGAAAACACCAGACATGCGCTCAGCATCAGGTGTTTATATATGAATTGTCAGCAGAAACAAGCCGACCAGGAACCTTAAAGTTCCCGACAATTGAACCCTTTCTTCTTCTCTCTCCTTTCTCTCCCCGGCGGCCAATCCCGCCGGGGTCTTCTTTTTTCGCAACTTTTCCGCAGCACTCTTCGCACTGCGAACGCGTGCCGCAAACGCACGCTATATTGGGAAGGTATGAGCGACGCAATCGAAAGCAAAGCAAACAACAACGGGCATGACGAGACGGCGCTGATCGGCCGCGAATCGGACGTGGTGCCGGGACGTTTCGGTGAACCGCTGCAAATCACGCATGTGCAGTATTCGCGCGGCGGCGGCAACGCGGCACCGAAACGGCCGCTGTTCCTGTGCCTGCACGGCTGGGGGTCGAACGAGACGGACTTGGCCGACATGATGCGCTACGTCGCGCCATACAACGATTTCGCCTCGTTGCGCGCGCCGCTGACGTTGCAGCCGGCTGGCCGCTTTGCACCCGGCGCGTACTCGTGGCTGCATGATTGTGTGGATACCGGCGAGGATTTGGACCGTGACGCATTCGCCGCAGCGAAAGCAATCGACGATTGGGTTTCGGCGAACATTCCCGACGACCGTGCCGTGGTGCCGATCGGTTTTCGCAGGGCGGTCTGCTGGCGATTCACTTGCTGCGCGTGCACCCCGGAACGCTACGCGGCGACGATTTCGTTGTCCGGTTTTCTTGCGCCCGGCACTGTTGCGGGAACCGCGCCGGCGGACGATCGCGTGGCTGAACTCAACATTCCGACGTTCTTCGGCTATGGCAAGAACGATACCGTGATTCCCATGCCGGAACTGTTCGCGACCGCCGCGTGGCTGGACGAGCACACGTTCCTTACGGAGAAAAGCTATCGTGGGCTCGACCATTCCGTAAGTATGGAGGAGTTCAGCGATTTGCGTGACTGGCTTGCCGCGCACAACATCGCGCCGGGAATCCTGTAGATCCGGGTCAGTTAGAACAGTCGGATTAGTCGGTGATGTCGGCCTTATAGAAGTTCACGTAGGAACGGCTCGGGGTCGGACCGCGCTGGCCCTGATAGTGCGAACCGGTCGTGGCGGAACCGTACGGATGCTCGGCCGGCGAGCTCAGCTGGAAGAAGCACATCTGTCCGATTTTCATGCCCGGCCACAGCTTCACCGGCAGCGTCGACACGTTGGACAGTTCCAGCGTGATGTGCCCTTCGAAGCCCGGGTCGATGAAGCCTGCGGTGGAGTGGGTGAGAATGCCGAGGCGACCGAGCGAGCTTTTGCCTTCAAGACGCGCGGCGATCGTCGCATCAAGCTTCACATACTCCCATGTGGACCCGAGCGCAAACTCGCCCGGGTGCAGAATCCACGGCTCGTCCGGCCGGACTTCGAACTGCTCAGTCAGCTCGCCCTGGTTCTCCGCCGGATCCACATACGTATACGCATGGTTGTTGAACAGACGGAAGAACCGGTCCAAACGCACGTCAATCGAAGCCGGCTGCACCATCTCCGGGGTCCACGGATCGAGTGAGATATGACCGTCGGCCTGTGCGGCGAGAATGTCGCGATCGGACAGCAGCATCGAAATTCCTCCAAAAAACGCCGGAACAATCGTCATACGAACGGACGCGCAACCAATGCGCGCCCGCCAATCGCAATCCAGTCTAGCGCGGCGGCGCTATAAGCCGACGCAACGTTATCCATCCGCATTTTGCCGACGCAACGGGTCACGGCACGGCAGAACGCGGATGGAAGACGGAAAAACGAAAGACTACTTGCGCAGAGCGCGCAGAACGCACTTGCGCAGCTCGGACGCGACGAGCACGACCATCGCCAATCCAAGGCATTCGGCCCATGCGCCGGCGGACAGCGGCATCGTGCCGAACGCGGTGTTGAGGAACGGCACGTAAATCACCACCACCTGCAACAGCGCAGACAACGCGATCGCACCCCACAGCCACTTGTTGGCGAACAACCCCACGAACACCGACTGGTCATGCGAGCGCGAGCACAACGCGTTAAGCATCTGCGCGAAGACCAGGATGGTGAAGCCCATCGTGCGCGCTTCCGTCATCTGCGCGTCATGTCCGATGGCATCCACGGAACGGTCCGTGAACAGACCTCCGGCGAGGTGCATGTCCATGCCGATCAGCGTGACGGCGGCCATGATGATGCCGATGAAGATGATGTCGCCCCACATCTGTCCGTCGATCACACGATCGGTGAGTTTGCGCGGTTTGCGTGCCATCACGTCGTCGGTGGAGGGATCGACGCCCATCGCCAAGGCCGGTGCTGCGTCGGTAAGCAGGTTGATCCACAGCAGCTGCGTGGCGAGCAGCGGCACGGTGACACCTTGGCTGCCAGGCTGGGTGATGCCGAGGAAGCCGGCCAGCATCACACCGCCGAAGACCGTGAACACCTCGCCGACGTTGGAGCTCAGCAGATAGCGCAGGAACTTACGGATGTTGTCGAAAATGCCACGGCCTTCGCGTACCGCCTCGACGATGGTGCTGAAGTTGTCGTCGGCGAGGATCATCTTGGCACTCTGCTTGGTAACTTCGGTACCGGTGATGCCCATCGCGACGCCGATGTCCGCGGTTTTGACGGCGGGAGCATCGTTTACGCCGTCGCCGGTCATAGCCACGATATTGCCTTGCCGTTGCAGCGATTCGACGATTTTCAGCTTGTGTTCCGGCGCAACGCGCGCGTACACGGAGATTTCGCGGGTGGCCTTGTCGAACGCTTGCTCGTCCGGCAGCTCGTCGAGTTGAACGCCGGTGAGCACTTTGCTACTAAGGTCGGCGCTGCCGACCGAGCTGCCGTCTCCGTCCGTTTCAATAATGCCCAGATCGCTGGCGATGCGTGCCGCGGTCAGCGGATGGTCACCGGTAATCATGACGGTACGGATGCCGGCGCGATGCGCTTCGGCGACGGAATCGCGCACTTCGGTACGCGGCGGATCGATGATGCCCACCATGCCGACCCAGATCAAGTCGCTTTCCAGCACATCGCTTTGGTCGGCGATGTCGGCGACGTGACCGGCGGCGTTGATGCGCACGCCCGGCACTGCGGCGAGCGAAGCGGTGCCGAGCGGACGGTAGGCCTGGCCCAGCGTACGATACGCTTCGGCGGACAGGCGTTCCACGGCGGCGAGGATCTGCTGGCGATCGCCTTGCGTCATCGGTCGTACGGCACCGTTGACCGCGATGCGGCTGCAGTAGCCGAGCAGTACATCGGGGGCACCCTTGGCGAAGACGGTGAGACGCCCGGCATCGGCGTTGTCCTGCGCGACGACGGCCATGCGTTTGCGGTCGGAGGTGAATGGAATCTCGCCGACGCGCGTGTAGTTGGCGTATTTGCGATCGGCCTTCACCTTGCGTGCGGCGACGATAAGCGACACTTCGGTCGGGTCGCCGACGGCTTCCCACGTTATGTCGGAAGCAGCGGAACCATCGCCGGCACCTGTGTTTTCGCGCAATTCGCCGTCGTTGGCCAGCGAGCCCACGGCGAGCGTGGCGACGGCTTCAAGCTGTGCCGCTTCCTGCGCGGGCGACGGGGTGGATGTAAGCCCGGCATCGGAAATCGCAACCATTCTGCCTTCTGGCGCATAGCCGGTGCCGGTCAGCTGCACCTCGCCGCTCGGGGTGACCACACGCTCCACCGTCATCTCGTTGCGGGTGAGCGTGCCGGTCTTGTCGGAGCAGATCACGGACGCGGAGCCAAGCGTCTCCACGGAATGCAGTTTCTTGACGATCGCATGATGTTCGGCCATGCGGCGCACGCCGAGCGCGAGCACGACTGTCAGAATCGCGGCGAGCCCTTCCGGCACGGCCGCGACGGCCAGCGAAACGGATAGCAGCAGCGAATCGATTACGTCGTGGATGTCGTTGAAGCCTTCGGTCAGCGCAAGCGCCACCAGCACGACCGCCGCGATAATGCACACCGCGATGCCGAGAATCTTGGAAACGTAGTTCATTTCCTTCTGCAGCGGACTGTCATCATCATCCGTGGCCTGCAGCAGATCCGCGATTTTACCGACCTGCGTGCGCATGCCAGTGCTCGTCACGATTGCGCGGCCGGTGCCTTGCGTCACGGATGTACCGTTGAACACCATATTGGCGCGATCACCGAGGGCTTTGGCCTCGGCAAGCGTATCGACGTTCTTGCCGACTGGCACACTTTCACCGGTCAGGCTCGCTTCCGCCACGCGCAGGCTGGCGGCGGCGAGCAGACGTCCGTCGGCGGGAATGGAGTCGCCTTCACCGAGCACGACCATGTCTCCCGGCACCACGTCGACGGTGTTGATGCGTGCGATTTTGCCGTCGCGCAGCACGTTGGTTTGCGGCGCGGTCATTTGGGAGAGCGCTTCGACGGCTTCTTCCGCTTTCGATTCCTGAATGTAGCCGAGTACCGCGTTGACGATAAGGATAAGCACAATGACGATGGCGTCGAACGGCAGTATTTCGCCGCCTTCCGCGCCTGGCGCAGCGTTGGCTTTTTCGATGAACCATGCGATGAGCGAGATGCCGGTGGCAGCGAGCAGCAGGTAGACGAGGGGGTCTTTGAACTGCGCCAGGAACTTCTTCCATTTTGGCACGGGTGGTGCGGATGCGAGCTCGTTCGGCCCGTATTGCGCGAGTCGGCGTTCAGCTTCGGCTTGGCTCAGACCGGTGTTCGGATCGACGCCGAGCGATGCGGCCACGGCTTGCGCGTCGGCAAGCGACGGGTCGATTTGTGGCGGCTGCTGGTTTTGCTGATCCTGCCGAATCTGCGTGCGATCGCCCGTAGCGGAATCGCCGTCAAAATTGGCATGGGACTGGATGGACTGATCTTTCTTGCAATCATCCATGGTGATCTCCTTGGGAGCGCCGCGGAGTAGTCAGCTCTCCCCCGTCTTACGTATGCCTCGAATCGCGGAAATCGAAAATCCGCGGAATCGCAAGCATTTTGCAAAGGCGAGGCAACGCTGCGCGGTTGTGGGCACCGGGCGGACGCCATCGGCGCATCCTGTTATTATCGCACATCCTCGGCGTGTGAAAAATGGACATGTGGCGGAACGATGCATGGCACGCGACGGATGCACGATACCATGAAGTGTGATATATTATCGGTAGTTAGTAAAATTCATTACTAAACGGTCGTGCAACATCGCACGGCGCAACCGCAACGATGCAGTGACACCAAGTAATACAGGGGGATGCAAGATGGCAGATACAGCCGAACTCGCAATCGTACATGCAACCACGGCAAGTGCAAGCTGGCTCACCGATCCGACGGTGTTCGCAGCGAACCGCAAGCCGGCACATTCCAGCCACCGATATGTCATCGGCGAGACGAGCGAGCCGAAGCAGAGCCTCGACGGCGAATGGAAGGTTCGTATCGAACAAGCGCGCAACGTGGACGTGGAAAGCGCTCCGTTCGCGGCCGTCGATTTCGAGGATGGCGATTTCGGCGCGATCGAGGTGCCGGGCCACTTGCAGATGGCCGGCTATCTCAAGAACAAGTACGTCAACATCCAATATCCGTGGGACGGTCACGAGGATCCGCAGGCGCCAAATATTCCGGAAAACAACCATGTGGCAATCTACCGCCGTCGATTCGCGCTCGACGCGCAGCTTGCGCGCACGCTGGAAAACGACGGCACGGTCAGCCTCACCTTCCACGGTGCCGCCACCGCGATCTACGTATGGCTTGACGGCACGTTCGTGGGTTACGGCGAGGACGGATTCACGCCGAGCGAATTCGATGTGACGGAAGCGCTGCGAAACGGCAATGGCAACGCCGCCGATTCCCCCGAAGCCGAGCATACGCTCACCGTCGCCTGCTACGAATATTCGAGCGCCTCTTGGCTGGAAGACCAGGATTTCTGGCGACTGCACGGCCTGTTCCGCACCGTCGAGCTCGCCGCCCAGCCGCATACGCACGTCGAAACCGTGCAGCTTGAAGCCGACTACACCGCAGCCGACACCGCCGGTACGGCCGACACCGCCGAACTCAACGCGGCACTCACCTTGCGCAACCCCGCCGACGCGATGACTATCGAAAGCACGCTGCGCGACGGCGACGGAAATGTCGTATGGGAATCAACGCAGGCCTGCAACGGCGAAATCGCCCTTAATTCCGGCAAAATGACGAACATCGCGCCGTGGAGCGCGGAATCGCCGACACTGTACACGCTGACCGTACGCGTCGTCGGACATGACGGCGCCATCATCGAAACCGTAACGCAGAAGATCGGCTTCCGCACATTCCGCATCGAAAACGGCATTATGACGCTCAATGGCAAGCGCATCGTGTTCAAAGGGCGCGGACCGCCACGAATTCGACGCGAAGCGCGGCCGCGCGATCACCCGCGAGGACATGCTTTCCGACGTGGTCTTCTGCAAGCGGCACAACATCAACGCCATCCGCACCTCCCACTACCCCAACCAGGAGTATTGGTACGACCTGTGCGACGAGTACGGTCTGTATCTGATCGACGAGACGAATATGGAGACGCACGGCACGTGGGTGGCAAACAATGTCGAGCGTCCTGAAGACGGCATCCCCGGCAGCCGCCCCGAATGGGAGGGCGCGTGCGTGGACCGCATCAACAGCATGATGCGCCGCGATTACAACCATCCGAGCGTGCTGATCTGGTCGCTTGGCAACGAGTCGAGCGCGGGCGAGGTTTTTCGTGCGATGTATCGCCACGCGCACACGATTGATCCGAATCGTCCGGTACATTACGAGGGTTCCGTGCACATGCGCGAATTCGAGGATGTGACGGACATCGAAAGCCGTATGTACGCGCATGCTGACGAAATCGAACGCTATCTGAACGACGGCAGCCCGGCACATACGGACGGTCCAAAGAAGCCGTACATTTCCTGCGAATACATGCACGCAATGGGCAATTCGTGCGGCAATATGGACGAATACACGGCGTTGGAACGCTATCCAATGTACCAGGGCGGTTTCATTTGGGATTTCATCGACCAGGCAATCGAAGCCAAACTGCCCGACGGCACGACACGCATGTGCTACGGCGGCGATTTCGGCGATCGTCCAAGCGATTACGAATTCTCCGGCGACGGCCTGCTGTTCGCCGACCGCACCCCCTCGCCGAAAGCGCAGGAAGTCAAGCAGCTGTATGCGAACGTGAAAATTGTGGTTTCGGTCGATGAAGCGCGTATTACGAACGACAATCTGTTCGTGTCTACGGGCGATTATCGCTTCGTGCTGCGGATTTTGGCCGACGGCAAGCCGGTATGGTCGACTACGCGCCGTTTCGACGTGGCCGCCGGCGAGAGCGCTTCATTCGAAGTCGATTGGCCGGTTGATGACTACCGCAGCAACGCCGAAGAGCTGGTTTTAGAGGTATCGCAGCAGCTTGGCAACGCTTGCGATTGGGCACCGGCCGGCTACGAGCTGGCGTTCGGCCAGTGCGTGGTGGCAGGTGCGAAGACCACTGCAGATGCCGTTGACGCGGCCGGAGCTCCGGCCGACGGCACCGTCACCCTTGGCCGCTGGAACGCCGGCGTGCGCGGACAGGGTCGTGAAGCACTGTTCTCCCGCACACAAGGGGGTATGGTTTCATATACGTTCGGCGAGCGCGAATTCGTGCTGCGCCGCCCGTCGATCACCACGTTCCGTCCGCTGACGGACAACGATCGCGGTGCTGGACACGCTTTCGAACGTGCCGCGTGGGCGGTCGCAGGAAAGTATGCGCGTTGCGTCGACTGCGCGATCGCAAATCGTGGAGAAAATGCCGTGGAAGCCACGTATACGTACGAATTGGCGATTCCGCAGCGCACGAAAGTGACGGTCCGTTACGTTGCCGACACGGCCGGCCTCGTTTCGCTCGACGTCGAGTATCCAGGCGAGAAGAACGGCGATCTGCCAACGATTCCGGCGTTCGGTATCGAATGGGCGCTGCCGGTGGAATATGCGAACCTGCGATTCTACGGCGCCGGTCCGGAAGAGACGTACGCCGACCGCAGGCACGCGAAGCTGGGTGTATGGAGCACGACGGCTGGCGATGATTGCGCGCCGTACCTGCTGCCGCAGGAAACCGGCAATCATGAGGATGTGCGTTGGGCGGAGATCACGGACGATTCCGGCCACGGTGTGCGCGTGAAGCGCGGTGCCGGCGCAAAGCCGTTCGCGATGAGCCTACTGCCGTATTCGAGCACGATGCTGGAAGAGGCGCTGCATCAGGATGAGCTGCCGAAGCCGCGTCACATGTTCCTGCGTCTGCTGGCCGCGCAAATGGGCGTCGGCGGCGACGATTCGTGGATGTCGCCGGTGCATGAGCAGTACCAGCTGCCCGCCGGCCAGCCGCTCAGCCTCAACGTTCAGCTCAAGCTGTTCTAAGCTAAGCCAGCTTCAGCCTCAAGCATAACCGCCGATTCGCGGCATAATTCCGGCCGACTTGCCAATAGGCAGGCCGGCCGATTCTGTTGATGGCTGAAAACAGGCAGGGTGCCTAAAATGAAAGCACGTCTTTGAAGCAAACGACGCCTCAAAGCATGTTTTTCTGAAGGAGGGCATCATGAGCTATCCAAATATGAATCCCGGCAATCCCAACGACCCCAGTCAACCACCGCAGCCGGGATACGGCGCCTATGCACCGAGCCAGCAAGCGCAGCAATCGCAACAGCAGGACGGTCCACAAAGCGGCGGACCAGATGCCGAGCAGGCCCCTCGCTATTCCGGCAATCCATATGGCAACCCGTACGGCAATCCGTATGGATATCCGTACGGTAATCCGTATGGTTACGACCCGAATAGCCATAGCAACGACAGTGGCGAGTGGGAGCCGGTAAGCCCGTTCAAGTTGGTGGAATCGTGGCTGCCGCAACGCGCGAAGAATGCCATTCGCGGTGTGTACGGCGTGCTCGGCGTGATGGCGATTGTGCTCGGCATTGCGCTACTCATCTGGCCGGGGGTGACGCTGAAGATCGCCGCGGTTGCGTTGGGCGCGTATTTCGTGATTTCCGGGTGATCCGTATCGTCACCGCAATTGTGGAGCTCGGTCTGCCGGGAGGCTGGCGCGTGCTTGACATTCTGGTCGGCCTGTTGCTGACAGTCGGTGGCGTGGTCATGCTGAAGAATGCGACCCTGTCCGGCGCCATGCTGGCAGTGCTCGTCACTATGGTGGTGGGCCTCGGCTGGATGATGGAAGGCGTGATGGCGCTGGTTGAGTCGTGGCATATGCCAAGTTCCGCATGGGCTGTGATTTACGCGCTGATTTCGATTGTGGCCGGCTGCATCATGCTGTTCAGCCCGCTGGCCTCCACCGGTTGGCTGATTCTGTTTGGCGGATGCGCGTTGGTTGCACTTGGCATTGTGGCGATCGTCCGCGCGTTCACGTTTGGCAAGGTCGGCAAGTCCGGCAAGAAGCGCTAACTACGCGTAGTTCTCCCGTATAGGCGATAAACCCATACGGGAGAACGCGACGTGCCGTACGATTGACATGATTTTATAGTCGCGCTATGCTAAGTGAAACGTTTCGACGAAACGATTCGATAAATAGCGGATAGAACGGCACAAGAGGGAGGCGAGACGCATGGCAGGCATCAAAGACGTGGCCCGCGAAGCGGGAGTTTCCGCCAGCACCGTCTCCTATGTACTATCCGGCAAGCGTTCAATCTCTGCGAAAACCACCGACAAAGTCATGGCCGCCGTAGAGAAGCTCGGTTACACTCCGGACGCCAGCGCCCGTAAGATGCGCGGCATGCGCAACCAGATCATCGCGTTGAGCGCCCCGATTCGAGGCGACATCAACCAGGCCAGGTACAACGCCTACTTCCTGCGCACCGCATGGGCCGCAAGGAATGCAGGGCATGACGTGATGTTACTGACCGGTCCGGATGCAGTGAAGGATATCCGCCGCGTGACGCAAAGCAATCTTGCGGATGGCATCGTGCTGCTCGACGTGGAGCAGGATGACGAGCGCGCCGCTCAATCCGGCACTTTTTCCAAGCCGTGCGTGGCTATCGGCTATCCGTCGTCGCACGCCGGCTGCGCCTGCGTGGACATCGATTTCGCGCTGATGGGCCGCAAGGCCGTCGACTTCCTGTACGAGAAGGGACACCGCACCGTCGTGTTCCTGCGCAACAACGAATCCGACTACAACCGCCATTCCGGTTACGTCGTCATCTTCCGCGAAAGCCTGCTGGCGCACGCGAAGGAGCTCGGCATGACGGTCATCGAATCCGAGCATTACGAAGCGGACAGCTTCGACGCGCAGCACTTCGTCAGCACCGTCTTCGCGCACCCCGACCGCCCGACCGCCATCATCAACCAGGCGAACGCAAGCGTCCTCAGCCAGGTGCTGATGGCGTTGCACGACGCGGGCATGTCGATTCCGCAGGACGTTTCGGTCCTGTCGTGCGGCACGTATTTCGAAGGCGAGCCGACGCGCTTCCCCATCACCGAAATGCCGGTCATGCCGGAGGAGCTGTGCGCCGAAGCCATGAACCTGTTGGTCTCCGCCATCGAGGAGCACACCGACATCAAAGGTTCCGTGGAACTCATCGAACCCGCGCTGAAGCGACGCGGATCCGTTGCGGAAGCGGGGTCCGGCGGAACAATATAGATTTTCCTGCGATTACCGGAAGGCAGAGCGGCCGGACGGAATCGCAAGGCAACATAATTTCATACGGATAATCGAAACGTTTCAATGACGATACAACGGTCTCCGAAGAAACCGAACAAACGAACAAGCCGGGCGAAATCCGGCGAATCCAAACGGACCGCGGAATCGCACGCACGTCATCGAAACGTTTCAATACAACCAGATGTGAGCCGTGCCGCAGGGCGCGCCTCAAGAAGGAAACAAGGAGAATAGCAATGAACATCAAACGAGGACTGGCCACGCTGGCCATCGCAGCACTGTCGCTGACCTCCCTCGCCGCATGTGGTAGCGATACCGCACAGGACGAGGAAAAGCCGGACAGCCTGTCGTTCTGGTATTACGAAGAGGACGACGCAGGCCAGACTCAGGCTTGGCGTCGCGCGGCCAAGGCCTTCGAAAAAGAGACCGGCGTCAAGATCAACTTCGAGCGCAAGTCCTTCACCCAGATCGCGCAGAACGGCAGCCAATTCCTGAACTCCGACGAAGCGCCAGACCTCATGGAATCCAACCGCGGCAACGGCTCCGCCGGCGTGCTCTCCACCATGGGCCTGCTCACCGACCTCGGCGACTATGTCAAGCAGTACGGCTGGGACAAGAAGGTGACCGGCGCAAACGCAGCAGTCGCCAAGTACGACGAGAACGGCATCATGGACGGCGATACCTGGTACGGTATGACCAGCTACGCTGAATTCCAGCGCGTCTACTACAACAAGGACCTGTTCGCCAAGTACAACATCAAGATTCCGACCACCTACGACGAGTTCGTGGACGCCTGCCAGAAGTTCGTGGACGCCGGCGTAACCCCAATCGCCGCCGACGCGCAGGAATACGGCGTGATGTGGCTGTGGTGGCAGCTCGTTTCCAAGAATGCCGACTCCAAGTTCATCGACAACTGGCAGCTGTACAGGGGTGACGTCGACTGGAATTCCAAAGTGCTGACCAACTCCGTCAAGACCATCAACGAGTGGCTTGACAAGGGCTTCATCTCCCGCAACGCCACTGGCATGAAGGCCGAGGACACCACGCAGGCCTTCATCAGGGCGAATATCCGATCTACCAGACTGGTACTTGGAACCAGGGCCGTTTCGTCAAGCAGATCAAGTCGTTCGATTGGGACGCGGCCGTCATGCCGGAATCCAACTACGCAGTCGGCTGCGCAGGCAACCTGCTGGTGATTCCCGAGAAGTCGCATCACAAGGATCTGTCCGCCAAGTTCATCGACTACGTCCTCTCCGATGATGTGCAGAACTTCCTCGGCAACGCAGGCGGCATTCCGGTAGCGGCAGACACCAGCAAGATCACCGACGCGAAGAGCAAGGCCATGATCGAGGAATACGATTCCTACGCCAAGGACGGCAAGCTCAGTTACTACCCGGATTACGCGGCCTCCAACCTCACCGACGCGGTTCCAGCGGAGTTCCAGGAGCTGGTCAACGGCACCAAGAAGCCGGCAGACGTGCTCAAGAACATCCACGAAAAGTATGACACCGGCGTCGAGGACATGGGCGTCAAGAACAACTAAAAACAACCGATCCTTCCTTTCCATTCCAACTCAATAATGGTGCGGCCCGCCTTCGGGCGGACCGCACCAACCCTTTCCTCCCCATACATTCCGCACGTCGCATCGCGCCAAATCGTGCGTCATCACAGAACAATCCATCGGAAATCCCTCGGATCATCAACATTTCAAAGGACTTGCAATGTCTCAAAAGACCAAGCACGAAGCCTCCATGTCGAGACTTCCCGGCAACCGCTCCGCGAAATTCGTTCCATACCTCATCCCCGGCCTCATCGGCCTGTTCGCGGTAGTTGTTGTTCCGTTCATCTGGAACATCTACCTGAGCTTCACCCGCTGGCGTGGCGTCGGTCCCGTCAAGTGGGTCGGCCTGAAAAACTGGAAACGCCTGTTCTCCGATTCGACGTTCTGGATTTCCTTCGCTAACTCGTTCTGGATCATCGTGGCTATCGTGGTCATCCCTACCATCCTCGGCCTGTTCATCTCGTCTCTGCTCACCGACGTGATCCAAAAGAAGTTCGGCGGCAAAACCGCTTCCTTCCTGCGCGCGCTGTTCTATTTGCCGCAGCTGCTTCCGGTGGCCGTCGCCGCAATCATCATGGGCTGGATCTTCCGCCCGGAGGACGGTGCCGTCAACGCACTGCTCGCCAAGATCGGCTTGGGTGCATTGCAGCACAACTGGCTGGGCAGCCCTGACAGCGCACTGCCGATCCTCATGTTCATCCTGGTGTGGATCCAGCTCGGCTACCCGATCGTCATCTTCATGTCGGGCCTGCAGCGCGTCGATCCGGAACTCTACGAGGCCGCAGGTCTTGACGGCGCCAACTGGTGGCAGAAGTTCCGCGTGGTCACCCTGCCGTCCATCATCCCTGAACTGCTGGTGGTCATCCTCACCGCAACCATCGGCGCACTGAAGACCTTCGCTCCGGTCTACCTGCTCACCAAGGGCGGTCCGGGCACCTCCACCACGGTTCCGTCGTACTACTCCTACAACCAGTTCTTCCAGGTACAGCAGGTGGGCTACGGTGCCGCAATCTCCACAGCGCTGACTGTGGTAATCATCGTCTTCTCCATCGTGTTCACCCTCGTGCAGAAGCACGTCGAGAAGGAACTCGTCTGAGAGAAAACCCGAAAAACAATCGCAAGAACATACTAAAAATCCGAAAAGCAAAGGTGCCATCATGACTTATTCCATGTCCACGGCCGCCGCGCGCAAGGCCTCGAAGAAAACGCAGCACGTGCGTTCCGCAGGTGACTGGATCACCCTGATCCTGCTCGTCGCCGGAGCTCTGCTCGTCCTGTTCCCGCTGCTCGTCCTGACCGTCAACGCGTTCAAGACCTCCGCCGATTACAACGCCACCGGCCCGCTCTCCCTGCCGAAGCACTTCACCATGGAGGGCATCATCTCCTTCTGGACCACCACCAACTTCCCGCTGAAGTTCTGGAACAGCTTCATCATCTCCCTAGTGGTGGCTGTCGCGGCGGTCGTGCTGTCGGTGCTCAACTCCTTCGCGCTCGGCATCGGCAAGGTCAAGGGCAACACCTGGATCGTGCTCGGCATCATGCTCGCCAACATGATGCCGCAGGAAGCGCTGCTCTACCCGCTGTACACCATGTTCAAGCAGGTCGGTCTGTACAACACCAAACTCGCGATCATCATCATCTTCACCATCATCCAAAGCGCCTACGGCACCTATCTGCTGTCCTCCGTATACGGCACGTTCCCGCAGGCCATCCTTGAGGCCGCGGCCATCGACGGCGCCTCTCGCTGGCAAATCCTGCGCAAGGTGGTGCTGCCAATTTCTTGGCCGACCATCAGCGTGCTGTTCGTGTTCTTCTTCGTGTGGACGTGGAACGAATACATGATCCCAATGGCGTTCCTCATGGGAGATAATGTGCAGACCATTCCGCTGGCACTCGCCACCCTGCAGGGCCAGCGCACGATGGAAGCAACCACGTTGGCTTCGGCATCACTGCTGAGCATCATCCCGACCATCATCTTCTTCATCATCTTCCAGCGCAAGCTGTCGCAGGGTATCACCGCCGGTGCAGTGAAGTAACGCGACCCAACAACGCTGGGATGTTGTGAAATAACGCAAAAACAGATACAACCGGCCGCGGCGGCTTTCAGCACCGTGGCCGGCATTATCGACGCGCCCACTGCAAGGGGGATCTACGATAGTCGGCAGTGGTAGGCGGCGCACCCATTTCCGCGTTTCCCAAGCTGTTTAACAAAGGAGAGAACAATGAATACTATGGCGACTTCCGGTTTCGGCAACGGTGCCCTCGATTCGCTAGCAATCGCGACGGACCACGGCCGTACACGTTGCGTCAACGCCGAAAACCCGACCGGCGGCAAGGGCACTGCAGCCACCGCCGCCAGCGCGCTCGGCCCGTCACGTAAGGGCAGCCCTTGCATCCAGACGATCAAGGCGGGCGATTCGGTCACGCTGATGGACGTCGATGGCCCGGGCGTGATTCGCCACATTTGGATGACGGTCACCGACCGCACTTCCCCGACCGGTCCGAACGTACTGCGCAATCTCATCCTCGAATTCTATTGGGATGGCGAGGAGACGCCGTCCGTGCAGTGCCCGATCGGCGATTTCTTCTGCTGCGGTCACGCACAGGCCTGCCGTATCAATTCCATCCCGATCATGGTGGTGCCAAATCGAGGTTTCAACTGCTATTTCGCCATGCCGTTCGAGCACGCGCGCATTGTGCTGCGCAACGATCACAACGAGGACGTGCCGGCCTTCTTCTACCAAATCGACTACACGGAATACGACGCGCTGCCAGCCGATGCGATGCGCTTCCATGCGCAGTGGCGCCGCGAACGCGTCACCGAAATTGCCCGTGACTACACGATTCTCGACAATGTGCACGGCCATGGCGCGTACATCGGCACCTACCTTGCGCTGACCGCGCTGGAAAGCCGCTGGTGGGGCGAAGGCGAAGTCAAGATGTACATCGACGGCGATGAACAGTACCCGACGTGGTGCAGCACCGGAGCGGAAGACTACTTCGGCGGCGCGTGGAGCTTCGCCGACTTCGACGAGCATGGCCGCATGCGCGAGAACACGTTCACCGGACCGTACCTGGGATTCCCGTTCTATTCGCAGCGTCTTGCCGCGCACCGCGAAAGCGACTACTGGGATGTGGCCACACCCGTCATGCGCGGCCTGTACCGCTGGCACATTCCGGATCCGATTTATTTCGATTCTGACCTGCGCGTCACCTGGCAGCAGATCGGCACCGAGGAAGCCGGCAATTTCGAGCGGCAGGATGACGTCGCGTCGGTGGCATACTGGTACCAGCTTGAACCGCACACGCCGTTCGATCCAATCGGTGACCGTCACTTCCGTCAGCCCCGCTGATTTACGATTATTCCGCTGATTTACGCCGATATCGCCGTATCGTGCGTTGACATGGGAATGGATATGTTCCGTCTCGTGTCAGCGTACGATACGGCGATTGTGTTGTTATGCGGGCACAGTAATCACATTTTCTTCAAGATAACCCGATGATTTTACAATAGAAATGACGATTGCGGCATGCCAGACGCATACCGACGTGCGTATAGTAAAGGCACAACAGAAAAACAACAGAAGAACGAAGAACAAGAAAAACAACACAATAGCGACGCACCGCACGATGTAGAGAAGAAAAAAAGAAGCAAGAAACCAGGCGGTCGTCCGAAAGGAAACATCATGAAGAACAACGACACTTTCAACCAGATCCTCAACTCCAACCTCGCTTCCATCGATCCGGGCTTCGGCCAGTTCGCACTTGCCAAGGCTTCCGCTGATCTGATGAAGAAGGTCCTCAACAAGTAAGACCTTCAAGCAGGAAGGCAAGCCGAACCGCGTCAGGCCATCTCTTTGAAACAGACCGCGTGAGGCAAGGCACCGCCGCAGCGAACGCTGCGGCACCGATTCTCTTCTTTCCGATTTTTTAAATCGCATAGCGGGAGGCCGCGATTCCAACCGAATCGCGGCCTCCCGCTTTTTCATACGCGCACATGCACCCCTGTCTTGCCGGCAATGTCCATTATTTGTGCCACACAATCACGCCAATACATCGCTTTCCGTTAACTTCGCACGAACTTAACAGCAACTTACCAGCGAACTTAACAGATGCGAAGTTGCTGTTAAGTTATGTTAAGTTGTCTGGCAAGTTCGGTGGCGTATCTACCGCACGCCACCTGCGCAGCGCAACCGCTACAGTTCCTCCATCGCAAGATTGCGGGCTGCGGCGCGTTCGCGGGGGCCGCGCGTCACGTAGAAGCCGATCGCCACAATTACGAACATCACCGTGCAGCAGGTCCACAGCACGTGACTGCCGAACGCGTTCAAAATCCAGCCTCCGACAAGCGGCGAAAACGCGTTGGATAGCGACCACACCAGGTTGTACAAGCCCTGATACGTGCCGCGTACATCCTTCGGCGCGATATTCGCCACCGTCGTAGCGGCAATCGGGAATGTGCCAAGCTCGCCGAGCGTCCACAGCACGGTCGCAATCGCGAACGTCACCCACGAATCGGCGCCGATTTGGAACGCATAGCCAACCGCGGTAATGGACATGCCCAGCACCAGCACACGGGTGTTGCTCATGCGCTGGAACAGTGCGATCGCAGGAATCTGCAGCAGGCACAGAATGCCGCCGTTAATGGTCAGCAGGCTGGAATATTCGTCCGTGCCGAGACCGATCTGCGTCATGGAAATCGGCAAGCCGCTGACAATCTGGTAATACGCCAGCGTGTACAGGAACATCAGCACCACCATCGACATGAGCGCTTTGTCGGTGCAGGCGCGACGGTAGCTACGCCAGATGGAGAATTTCGATTGCTGCGATTGAGCCGTTTGCGCAGTGCCAGAACGTTCCACAGGTTGTTCCACGGAACGTTCCACGGAGCGTTTCACAGACCGTCCGACACCGTGCACGCCCAGCCCGGCCTCTTTGAAGAATGCCATCATCAGCAACGTAGCGAATACCAACACAGCCGCTTCCGCATAGAACATCAGCGAATAGGAGATTTTGACAAGCTGGTTGGCGATGATCGGGCCGATAGCGAAGCCGAAATTCGCAGCCCATGTTTGCAGCGAATACGCACGCTTCTGCTTGCGAAACGGCACCACGTCGGAAACGTAAGCCGCGACCGCAGGCGTCGGCATAGATGAAATCGCACCGTATATCAGCAACGTAATCGCCATAATCCAAGGATTGCCGATACAAGCCAACAAAACCAGCATCACCGCGGAACCGAGATTGCCGATAACAATCATCGCGGGGCGCCCGAATCGGTCAGACAGCGCACCACCGTACAGGCAGCCGAAAATACCGCCGAAACCGTACATGGAGACGATGGTGCCGGCCACGCCCGCGCTCACATGCATGTCGGAGACGAGGTACATGGAAAGAAACGACGTGACGAAACGGCCCATCCACAGGATGAGCAGCGTGACCCACAAGCCCCAGAACATGACGGGCAAACCGAAAAACTCTTTGTTCTTCTCCATTCTTGCCATCATATCGAGCAATATCGAGCAGACGCGAAGCCGCCGCCTTTTCCCGGGGTGCTGGGACAATGGACAACTATGGCAATGAAAAAAGGACCGACCAAGGGGTCGGGCGGAAAGCATCGTAACGCGCTGAAGGGCAAGGGGCCGACCCCCAAGGCCGAAGATCGCGTATATCACAAGGCTTACAAGGCGAAGAAGGCGGCGGATCGCCGCAAGATGGCCGATCCACGACTGGCCGCACGCCGTCGAGCGGCGAAGTTCACGTCGGAATCCGACGATCTGGTCATCGGTCGTAACGCGGTGCTTGAGGCGCTGCGTTGTGGCGTGCCGGCAACCACGCTGTATGTGGCGGCACGTATCGAGCATGACGATCGCACGCGCGAAATCGTGCGTCTCGCCGGCATCCACGGACTGCATCTGCTGGAAGCCGACAGGCTCGAAATGGACCGTATCGCACGCTCGTCGAACCATCAGGGCGTGGTGCTGAAAGCCCAGCCATTCCAGTATTCCTCGCTGGCGGAACTTGTGGATCGTGCAGACAAGAAGGCGCGCGCCATGGAAGCGGCCACTTCGGAGGGCGCGCGTATCGCAGCACGTCCGCTGTTCATCGCACTGGACGGCGTCACCGATCCGCAGAACCTCGGCGCGGTCATCCGTTCCGCGGCCGCATTCGGCGCGAATGGTGTGATTCTGCCGGAGCGCCGTTCCGCTTCGGTCACGGCCGCCGCATGGAAGGTGTCCGCGGGCGCCGCCGCGCACATGCCGGTGGCACGCGTGGTGAATCTGACCAAGGCGATCGAAAGCCTGAAGGAACGTGGCTACTACAGCGTCGGCCTTGACGGCGGCGGTGACGCGCTCGTCGGCGAAACCGGCTTCGAAACCGATCCGCTGGTGGTTGTGCTCGGCTCGGAAGGCAACGGCCTGAGCCGTCTGGTACGAGAGGCGTGCGATTCCATCGCCGGCATTCCGATGTCGAATATGGTCGAATCGCTGAACGCCTCCGTGGCAGCGGGCATCACGTTGTATGCCGTGGCACGCGCCCGTCGCGAGGCCGCAGCAGCCAAGTAATCGTTTATTACGATATTTATGAAAAAGCTCAAGCCTTGTGGCTTGAGCTTTTTCATATGCCATTAACGGCTAATGGCTCCACACCGCAGCGTCCGGATCATCGTCCGGGTTGTAGCCGTCCTCGTCGGTGCCGTAAGTGTATTCGTCATCGATCACGCCGGAATCGGCCTCGGCGTTCAGCGCGTCGACATCCTTCGAATCGAGCTTGTACTGCGGCAGCACGTTCTCCACATAGCTCTTCACGGCTTCGGTCATGGACACGTCGTGGCCGGCCTTCTCCGCAAGGAACCAACGATGGTCGAGTACCTCATGGAAGAACTGCGCCGACTCGATCTGGGAGCGGTATTCGCGCGGAATCATGCGCACGGTCGGCTCGAACACCTCGCGCATCCAGTCGGTGGCCACGATTTCGAGATCCTCGCCATCACGCCACGTGGAGGCGCGGTAGGCGTCAAGGTCGTTGAGCAGACGGCGGGCCTGGTTCTCCTGCACGTCAAGACCGGTCAGTCGCAGCAGCTTGCGGTTGGCGTAGCCGGCGTCCACCACGCGCGGACGCACCAGCACGCGCTTGCCGTCCTCGGCGGTCTTCATTTCCAGCTCGTCCACGTCGAAGCCCAGTTCGTTGAGCTTATTGACGCGCTTTTCGATCTTCCACATCTCGTCCGGGCTGAACTTGTCGGTGTCGGTCAGCGCGCTCCACAGCGAATGGTAGCGGTCCACCAGGCGGTTTCCGATTTCGATTTCGTCCACGTTGCTCGGCAGCAATGCGCCGGAAGACAGATCCATCAGTTCGCCGATGATGTTCGTACGGGCCAAATCCACATCGTATTCACGCTGGCCTTCGGTGAGGTTCACCTGCAGATCGCCGGTTTCGGCGTCCACCAGGAACGCGGAGAAAGCGTCGGCGTCACGCAGGAACAGCACGTTAGACAGGGACACATCGCCCCAATAGAAGCCGGCCAGGTGCAGACGCACCATCAGCACGGCAAGCGCGTCGATGAGTCGTTCGGCGGTGTCGGGACGCAGGTTGCGGGCGAACAGCGCGCGGTACGGCAGCGAGAATTTCAGATGCTTGGTGACCAGGATGGCTTCCAGCGGCTCACCTTGCGCATTATGGCGGCCGGTGACCACGGCGATCGGCTGCACGGTAGGCAGTTCCAGCTTCTGCAGTCGGCGCAGCAGCTCGTATTCGCGTTCCGCCACGTTGCGTGTGATTTCCTTCATGGCGTAGACTTCGTCGCCCACGTGCACGAAACGCACCACGTGCCTGGAGATGCCTCGCGGCAGGTTGACCAGCAGGTCCTCAGGCCATGTTGCCAGCGGCTTCTCCCACGGCAGCGTGAACATCTTCGGATTCGAACTCGCGGCGGTGATCTTCAACGCCTGCGGCTCCGGGCTCTGCGCTGCGGGGTCCTCGGCCTTCACGGAAGTGGCCTTAAGCACACGGGGATCCATCTGTGGCAATTCATGTGATTCCATAGCTCTTCAATTTACCCGCTGACCTACCCACGGCAGGCGGCAAAGGGACTACGAGTGTCACGATGAGAACAGCAGGAAAAGAAAAGCCCCGCACCAACGCGGGGCTTTTCCAACGAGACAATAAGAGAGGAAAGAGAATGTCTCGTTTAATGGTTGACGGACGTTTGCACATCCGCCAAGTATTGGTTCAACCACCCGCCAAGCGTTCCATAAGGAACGCCCGACGGTTGGTTACTCGTTATCGTCTCAGTTCAGACGCAGCTCGGTGGACGGAGCGAACAGGTGCATCTTGGACGGGTCGATCTTGATCTTGACGGTATCGCCGACCTTCGGAAGAGCACGCGGGTTCACGCGGATCGTGGTGAGCTTGTTCTGATCGGACATCATGGTGGACGCCTCAGCAGCGGAGCCATCGGTGATGATGTTGCCGTAGATGTAGCCGTCGGAGCCCAGATCCTCAACGTTCATGACCTTGAGGGAGAAGGCGTTGGCCTCATCCGGGGCAGCCAAGGAGGCGTCTTCCGGACGGAAGCCGACCACAATCTGGCCGTTGTCTTCGGCGGTGAGCTTGTTGACGGCCTCAGTCGGCAGATCCACGGTGTCCTCGCCGATCTTTGCCTTGCCGTTGACCACCGGGTGGGTGTTGATGTTCATCGACGGGGAGCCGATGAAGCCAGCGACGAAGACGTTGGCCGGACGATCGTACAGCTCAGTCGGAGCGCCGACCTGCTGCAGAATGCCGAGCTTGATGACGGCGATACGATCACCCATGGTCAGAGCCTCGGTCTGATCGTGGGTCACGTACAGGGTGGTGACACCCAGCTGACGCTGCAGAGCGGCGATCTGGGTACGGGTCTGCACACGGAGCTTGGCGTCGAGGTTGGACAGCGGCTCATCCATGAGGAAGACCTTCGGCTCACGGACGATTGCACGGCCCATAGCCACGCGCTGACGCTGACCGCCAGACAGAGCCTTCGGCTTACGATCGAGGTACTCGGTCAGGTCGAGGATCTCAGCGGCCTTCTCGACGCGCTTGCGGATCTCTTCCTTCGGGGTGCCGGCGATCTTCAGGGCGAAGCCCATGTTGTCGGCGACGGTCATGTGCGGATACAGAGCGTAGTTCTGGAACACCATTGCGATGTCGCGGTCCTTCGGCTGCATCGTGGTGACGTCCTTGCCACCGATGAGGATGCGTCCCTTGTTGACCTCTTCGAGGCCTGCGAGCATACGCAGGGTCGTAGACTTACCGCAACCAGACGGGCCGACCAGCACCAGGAATTCGCCATCCTTGATGTCGAGGTTCAGATCATCCACAGACGGCTTGTCATTGCCCGGGTAGATACGAGTAACATGGTCGAATACGACTTCTGCCATGATTTGTCATCCTTTCAGAGGCAGGTACGTGCCTCACGATCCGTTGTAAAGGGATTTTTGTTCGGTGCCCATCCTCGCGGCTTACTACTTTGACAAAGCCACAATTCAAAGCGTTTACTTATTTGGTTTGGCGAAGATCTCTTCGTTGAGCCATGACCTACTATACACACCCAAACCGAATCGTCAATGCGTGTCGCGGGTTTTCACCGCTCAAAACAGTCTATTAGGGGGTTATCATCCCCTCAAATCGATGGTTTTTCATCACAATATCCTCATTCCGCGAGAGAATGGACGGTAGTCTGAACGGTGAGACGTGGAGGTTCATCGTGCGCAATATCCGAATCGGAGTCGTCGAGGACGACCCTGCAAGCTGCCAATTGGTACTCGATTACCTCAATCGCTACCAAAGCGAGACCGGCGAGCAATTCACCGTCTCCGTATTCGACGACGGCGCGCGCATCGTGGAAAAATACAGCCCCGTCTACGACATTCTGCTGCTCGATATCGAAATGAAGGAAATGGACGGCATGGAAGCCGCCCGTCGCATCCGCGAGCGCGACGACAAGGTGGTGATCATCTTCATCACGGCCGCGCCGCAATACGCCATCAGCGGATATGAGGTGCGCGCGCTGTCGTACCTGCTCAAGCCGCTGCCGTGGTTCGCGTTCTCGCAGGAACTGAAGAAGTCGATCGACATGGTGCGGCGCAATGACGACGATTCGATGCTTATCGACACCGGCAAAGGGCAGATGCGCCTGAATCTGGCGGATATTCTGTATTTGGAGTCGATTCGGCACACCATCGTCATCCATACGCTTGACGGCAAGCTGTCCATCAACGGCACGCTCAAGGATATGGAAGCTAAGCTTGCCGACTACCATTTCTTCCGCTCGAACTCCTGTTATCTGGTCAATCTCAAGCATGTGACGGGCGTGGCGGATCAGGATTGCATCATGTCGAACGGCGAGCAGCTGCGCGTGAGCCGGCCGCGCAAGAAAGCGTTTCTGACAGCGCTGACCGATTACATGGGCGGCGGCAGATGATCGGGGCGATCGCAGGCATCGCGCATATCGCAAATATCGTGAATATCGCAGATGCCACAAATGCCGCACACATTGTGCACGTGTTGGCGGCGTCGGTACCGTCGACGGTGCCGGTCACCCACACCTTGCCCGACATTCCCCGTTCGTATACCGCCATCTGCGAATGGGCGGCGTGCATGGTGTACATCGCGGTGCTGTACCGACGTGTGCCGTTGCGTCGTTCCATCATCGTCAGCGCGGTCGGTCTACCCGCGATCGTCGCCGTGCAGTATTTCGACGGCAGCATGCCGATCTGGTTTTGGATCGTCGGCATGCTGCTCGCCTTCGGCTGCATGTACCTGACGACTCTGTTCGGCGCCGGCACCGGCAAACGCGAAGGACTGTACATCACGGCGCGCGCGTTCGTACTGGCCGAACTGGTGGCGTCGCTGCATTGGCAGATCGTCACGTTCATCGGCATGCGCAACGGCCGATTCGCGGATTACGATTGGCATGCCGTCTTACTGCTCGTTGCCACCTACGCATTGTGTTTCGGCCTGGCCTGGCTGGTAGAACGCGGCAATTTCAGCCAGACCACGCCCACGTTGCCGACGGCTTCCGCGGCGACCGCGACGGTGGCCATCACGATCGTCACCTTCGCCATGAGCAACCTGAGCTTCATTTCGACCAATACGCCATTCTCCGGTTCGATGGGCCAGGAAATCTTCTACATCCGCACACTGGTGGATTTCTGCGGATTCGCGATTCTATACGCGCAACAGGAGCAGGCTCGGCGCATTGAAGCGAGCGCGGAAATCACGTCAATCAACGCGCAGCTGGAAAGCCAACATCAGGAGTACCTGCAGTCGAAGGAGAACATCGAATCGCTTGGTCGGCTCGCGCACGATCTGAAGCATCAGATCGCGGCATTGCGCGCCGAAGTCGATCCTGAGCATGCGGCGGCAGGATTCGAGCAGTTGGAGAAGTCGGTGCAGCGCTACAGTGCGCAGCAGCATACCGGCAATCCCGTGCTGGACGTCATCCTCACCACAAAGGAGCGCACTTGCGCCGATCGCGGCATCAGCTTCACCGCCGTGGCGGATGGGTCGCTCTTGTCCAACATGTCGTCGATGGATATCGCTTCGCTGTTCGGCAATGCGATCGACAATGCGATTGAAGCCACGTCGAAGCTGGCCGATCCGGAACAGCGGCTCATCAAACTAGCGTTGTTCGAGCAGAATTCCTTCACCGTGGTCCGCATCGAGAATTATTACGATTCGCGGCTGAAGAAAGATGCCGAGGGCAATCTGCGCACCACGAAGCGCGATGACCAGCATCGGCATGGCTTCGGCGTGAAGTCGATTCAGCACATCGCGCAACAGTACGGCGGCGAGGTGACAATCCGCACCGACGACCACTGGTTCGTACTCACCGTGCTGCTTCCCCGCCAGACAGGCCTGATGGCCATGTGAGGATGGCGTCCATGTGAGGATTGCGAGCCGGCAATGCGAAGGCTAACGATCTGCAGCTTTCGCCCGCGGTAGATGCCAAGCGGCAAGCGGCTTGGCCAGACGGGAGGCGGTGAACGCGCTGACGGCCACCGCAAGGCCGATTGGCACGAACAGGTTGATCGGAGCGTCGGCCAACTCCATCACCAGGCAAATCGCCATCAACGGCGCCTGCTGCGAGGCGGCAAGCAGCGCGCATGCACCCAGCAGCGCATACATGCCGATCGAATTCGTGTGGAACACCTGCATCCAAAGAATGCCCAGAATCGCGCCTCCGGAAGCGCCCAATGCGATGCCCGGCTGCAACACGCCACCGGAAGCGCCGGAACGAATCGTCAGCAAGGTGACAATCGCCTTCGCCACGAAACTCAACAGCAGAATCGGCAGCACGGCCAAATCGGCCTTCGAGGAGAAACTCAGCTGCGCGGTGGCGCGGCCATTGCCCATCACCTGCGGCACGACAATCGCCACAACGCCCGTCAGCAGGCCGGCGAGCGGCATCATCCACAGAATGCCCGCTCCGGATGGCTTGTTTTTCTCCGCCCACTGGGAGCCGCGGCGGAACAGCGCGCCGGCGGCGCCAAGCATCAGTCCGGCAACCAGTGCGAACACCATGTAGTCGGGGTAAACAGGCCGTCCGCCTCGCCAATCAAATAGAACGTGTGCGTGCCCTTGACCAGGCTCGCCACCCATGAGGCGAGCGCCGAGCAGGCGAACGCGAGTGAGACCGTTTCGAGCGTCACGTCGGCGAGCAGGATCTCCACCGCGAAGAACGTGCCCGCAAGCGGCGCGTTGTAGACGCCCGCGAGACCGGCCGCGGCGGTAATGGCCACCAGCATACGCGTGTCTTTCACGTCGAGACGCACCCAGCGGGCGAATCGTTGGCCGAACATCGCGCCAAGCTCGCGCGGAGCCACCTCGCGGCCGATCGACATGCCGGTACCGACGATAAAAATCTGCAGCAGCACATGTACGATGGTCTGCCAGACCGGCATCAGCGCACCACCGACGGCTTTCTTGACGGATGGCACTGTTGTGGTACGCGTGCGCAGCAGCCACCAGATCACGGCCGCGATGGCGGCACCGACCGTCACGGAAATCGCACGACGGATGGCAGGCACGTTGAACGGGCCGGATTCATGCGCGTTCTCGATGTATCCAAGCGCGAAACGTTCGACCTGGTACAGCATGAGCGTCAGCAAACCTGCGGCCGCGCCGATCGCGATGCCGACGACGGCCACCGCCGCGATCAGCGCCGGGATACGGCCGATGTTCGGCCGCTGTTCCGTCTCGTCCTGCGATTGCTTCGACACCATTGCCTCTCCCACGTTGCATGCACCTCGTCTTCAGTCCATCTCGTCATTCGTGTTGCCGCATCACCATCGTTCCATCCACGGCGGATTTATGCGCCGATATCCTTCAGCATGAATCGCAGTATCGGTCACACAACTTGCGTCTGCATAGTGAACGGCCGATCAGGCTCGTCGTCCTCGGCAACAAGGCCGGCCACATCCGCCAAACACCATAAGGCGTACAGCGGCAGATTCATCGGCGGCAAATATATTGGAATATATAGCATTCAAGACACAAGATGCACAAAATAGACAATTTCAAAGGCTTGTTTTTGCACAAAACAGACGATTTCTGCCACAGCCAAAAGCAAGGAACCGGACCTCCACCATACCTTTCACCACCCACTGCCAGTACCGCCGTGGTGCCCGGCGAGGCATTCGGCGAGGAAGGGCAGGGATTCGTGCGATTGTCGTACGCCGGCGATGCGGATGAGTTGCGTAAGGGACTGCGTCGTATGTGCGATTTTGCGGAGAGGAATCGCTGACGCCGTCAGGTGCATGCCCGTCCTTCGTCGCGTTCACCCACTTTGTTGTGTATGTTTACGATTTGTATAATCGTAAACATACACAACAAAATCATACGATGAAACGGCGGCACGTTGGACGGGGGATGGACTCCTAGCTATTCGAATGACTAGCCGTGCACAATAGCGCGTGAAGTCGGAGCCCATGACAACATCTACACTGTCATGAGCGCATAGGCAATCCGCCGTTCGACGTACTGACGAAATAGTTGGGATACTTGTCTGAATCGTAGGTTGCACATATGTGCAACTCCTAGACTGTTCGCGCTAGATACAGGCATACAGTATTCGTATCATACGCAACCAAGGTGGTGACATATGCTCAGCGAACCGGTGAAAGCATTATTTGAGGCCAACACCAACGCCCGTCATGCCGGCGACGCAGACAGACTCGCCAAAGAGCATAAGCCGAACGGAGTGCATGTACTGACGGATCTCCCATATGGCATTCCGGACCAACTGCGCAAATTGGACCTGTATCGTCCGGAAACACAACATGAACCTCTTCCGGTCATCATCGACTTCCATGGCGGGGGTCTCTACCATGGCGACAAACAAAATACCATGTGTCGCGATATGTATTTAGCGAAGTATGGGTTCGCCGTGGTCAATGCCAACTATCGGCTGGTCCCGCAAATCGGATTCCAAGGCCAACTACACGATGCGCTTGACGCAATTATCTGGACGAATGAGCACGCGCATGACTATGGCATGGATACGAATGCTCTGTTTCTGATTGGAGATTCCGCGGCCACCCTGCTTATCTTGTACCTCACCGCCGTACTCCATTCACCGGTCGTCGCGTCACAGCTTGGCATGAAGGAAGCCTACGGAACCGCCCGCATCCTCGCCATTGCAGGATGCAGCGGCATGTATCGCTTCGAGGGAGGCGTGCATGGAACTGCAATGGGATACTATGCGGAAGGCTACTTTCCAACGCTGAAGGAACGAATTCGCATCTCCCCCTATCTTGATGTCGATCGCCTTGTAGTTGATGGCAATCTTCCGCCCTTCTATCTGCAGACCAGCACCGAGGATTATCTCGCGGACAACACTCTGGAATTCGCAAGAATCCTGCAATACCGCCATCATGATTATGAACTGCGATTACTCCCGAAAGGTCTTGACCACGCTCTCGTACACGACTTCGCAGTCAAGGAGGTCGGCCTGGAGCATAATGAGGAATCACAGCAAATCGTAAAAGAGGCGGCGACGTTCTTCAAACGGTACCGCCCAACGACCAGCTAGGAAAGGACGCAAAGGACGCTATGGAAGAACGGATTCGCTCCACCCGCTCCTCACTGGCAGTATTCGTAGGCTGCTGCGCCATGTCCTTCATCGGCTTCGCTCTCATCACCAACACTTCAGGGCTGTATTTCGACGCCATCAGCCGTGATTTACATGTGGGTCGAGCCAAGGTCAGCCTAACCGTATCGATTCGATTGATTTGCAGTGCCATCTCCATGGCCGCGTTCAGTCGCTTTTCACATCGCATTCGCTTGCGCCCCACACTTATCGGCTGCATTGGTATCTGCGCCGTGGGATTCCTGCTTTGCAGTCGGGCGTATGCCCTCTGGCAGTTCTATCTCGCATTCGCTGTGATGGGACTCGCCTATGTTATTCCGATAACGCTGATGCCACCCATTCTGCTTGCAGCATGGTTTCCCACTCATTTCGGCACGGTCCTTGGCATAACCGGCTGTTTGTCAGGATTGGGAGGAGCCATATTCAATCCTCTGATTTCGCACGTCATCGCGTCATATGGATGGCGATCGGCATATCTACTGACCGGTGCGATGCTGATGGTGCTGCTACTCCCCTGCTCCTACCTGCTTAAACCATATCCACATGGCAAGCTCGACACTGCGTCTGCCCCAAACGCCAAACCTGCGCATGATACACGGACGAAAAGCGGGCATCTCATCGGCATGCTTCGTTCACCGGCGTTTCTGCTGCTGTCAGCCGCCATGATTTTGTTGCAAATCGTATCCGGCATCAATCAGCACATTCCCGCGTACGGGATTTCCATCGGACTCACGCTTACACAGGCCGCTTGGGTGGTCACGGCCCGCATGATTGGAGCCAGCGTCGGCAAACTTGCCATAGGTTCGACGCTGGACCGTGTCAGACCGCAATTCGCAATCACGCTGTTTGCCGCCATCGGAACCACAGGATGGTTCAGTCTGCTTTTCGGAGCCAATATGGAAGTTGCGATCACTGCAAGTTTTCTGGCGGGAATCGGCCAATGCCTGCTCATGATTGCACTTCCCTGGAGCATACGCCGCGTATTCCCGGGAGATGATTATGCCCGCGCGCTGTCCGTCATCAACGCCACCGGCCAGCTGACCGTAGCCATCGCTACCACAGTTCATGGATTGATTTTCGACATGACCGGCGGATATGGAGCGTCATTGACGCTCAACGTGCTGTTGTACGTGCTGGCAGCAATTGCAATCATCACGGTGGCGCACGGGCATACCCAATCCTTCCAGCATCCTAACGGTGATTAGTCCATATCCAATAACAACTCAGCCATTCCCTGATTGGTAGCGAGTGCCGACATCAGTCCACCGACCAGGCATGCGTGCAGTGCCCGCGCACGCCACGTCTCCCAAGCGACTCCAATGACCAATGGAATGTCACGAAACCGTTCGAAATCGATGCTGATGGTGCGCTCACGCAGACTGGTTCGCACATGATTGCCATGCATATCGATATGATGTCCGCAAATATGCCCGACCACTCCCTTTTCCTGCAACTCCCGTGCTACTGCAGCGTCTTCGAACGAATGGAAAATCCTCCCGGAATGCCCCTGCCGAATCGCTCCTACACCGACAATGGCGATATCGGCTCGGTTACCCAAAGCCAAAGTCATGGCGATCAGTTTCTCCGAACGCACAGCCTGCGCAACTTCCGCGGATCCCATAATCAACGGTGCAGGAAGCAACGAGTAAGCGCATCCCAGACGTTCTGCCATCATTCGGCAGATTTCCGGAGAATCAGTCAACGAGTTGGCGGAAGACAACGAACCCAGCATCTGAGTCACATGCGCACGAGGGTAGTCAAGGGGAGGCAAAGCTCTGATTGTCGCCGCCATCGGCGTCCCGGTCGATGTAACGATCAACGAATCCGGTTTGAGGTTTTCCACCAGCAGCTGCGCCGCACATTGAGGCACTAGCGTCGATGCGATGCTGTCATCGTATGAATATGCGACGCGTACCGTTTTCAACCCGTATTTGTTCCGAAGATTCTCCTCAAGGGATTGCAATCGTTGCAATGGGTGCCCGATGGTAATCTGTACGATTCCGGTTTCCCGTGCTTCGGTGAGCATGCGTGACACCGATGACCGCGAATAGCCGACCTCTCCGGCAATCTGCGATTGATTGAGTCCCTCGTCATAATACATCTGTGATACACGAATCAGCTTTTCGATATGCTGTCTGGTCTGCATCGACGAAAGCGCGGAATCTTTGAACATATGTGCATGTTATCTCCAGTGTCCATACGAACACGCGCGATAAGCATACGTTTTAAGCCCATCATCAACCGATACTCCGGTAAACCAGCAGTGTGGCGAACTGCACATATTCTCATTCACATCCCAATGTCATTTCATCCTCAAATTAGTCTATAACCGGCTCCAGGAAGAACCGGGCCCCGCGTTACCGAAGGATGATCTTCGGGTGACGCGGAAGGAACAGAGGGAGAAAAATACCATGTCGAAAGTATGGCAATACTTGAAGCAGCATGCGTATGGCGCACTCACCATCGTTACGGTGTTGTTGTGCATTCTGGGCAGCTGCATCGCGAATCTGGCACAGACGGATTTCGGCAACGTCACCAAAGAGAATCTGACCATCGAAACATCATCCGGACATAGGCTCGGCATCAACATGCTCAAGCCCAAGACCGCCACCAACGACAAGCCGGCACCCACCATCGTGTTCGCACATGGCGGCAACGGTCTCAAGGAAAAGTGGGATCTATACCAGATCGAATGGGCACGTCGAGGCTTCGTCGTGTTCTCCTTCGATCTTTACGGACACGGCGACTCCGAGATTCTGAACAACACCGAATGGCTGGTCAACGGCCGTGGCCTGTATGACACGGTAAAGTACGCGACCACACTTCCATTCGTGGACAAGGACCAGATCGCCGTATCCGGCCAGTCCCGCGGAGGCAACACCATTCACGAGACGATCCTTCTTGACAACAAGGCCAAGAAGCAGCTGATCAAGGCCGTGCTGTACGTCAGCCGCGACGCCGTCTACAAAGACAACGAAACTCAGTCGTTCGGCTATGTGCCAGGCAAGACCACTTCAGCCCAGGCCGCCTCCAAGAATAACGGCGAGTACTTTAATTATTACGGCAATCGCAATGTAGGCATCATCGCCGGCAAATTCGACCAGTACTCCTTCAAGGAGACCGACAAGACGACCGGCAAGATGCTGCCGAATCCGGACTATCTCAAGCACAATAACGCCAAATCGTTCCTGAACTTCGGCATCACGCCTGACTCTTCGACTGCGGACGGCGTCAGCGGCAAGTACTATACGAAGAAGGTCGATGGCAAGGAAGCATTCCGTGTCATCTATCTGGAAAACGGCTTCCACACTTCGCAGCTCTTCCAGTCGTCTTCTACCGCAGCTGCCATGGAGTTCATGGTCAAAGCCTTCAATATGAACACCTCGTTGCAGTCGGGCGACCAGATCTACCAGTGGCGTATGATCGGCAGCACCATCGGTTTCATCGGCATGTTCATGTTCGCCGTGTTCTTCGCTCTGTGGCTCTCCCAGATGCCGCTCTTCAGGGGAACTTCTCGTGGCAATGCCGTCATGCGTATCGCGGAATCGCATCCGGGAACCAAGGCTTGGGCATGGGGCTGCCTTATCGTCAACACCCTGTTCGCCACCGTCAGCACGTTGTTCCTGTACTACAACGGCGTCGACACCCATATCGGCACATTCTTCAGGCAGGGGCAGGCACTGTTCGCAGGCTCCATGCTGGCGATTTCCTCTGTGTTCACCGCCATTGTCACCTACATCTGGTACCGCTGCTTCGCTAAGAAGAATGGTATGAACATCGATGAAATCGATTTGAAGACATCTGCTTTCAGCGTGTTCAAGACCATCATGCTGGCTCTCACCGTCACCGGCGGCACTCTGCTGTTGGTCTGGGGAGCGCAGTACTTCTTCAAGACGAACTTCTCGTTCCTGTACTGGGGCATCATGCCATTCGGCTCCTTCAAGATCGTGGACATGCTTAAGGTACTCCCGATCTTCCTGATTGGCTACGTGATTTCCTCCATCTTCATCAACTGCATGAACTACAACACTTCCTATGGCAAGAACAAGATCGTGAACATCCTGGTACTCGCTCTCGTCACCGCCGCCGTGCCGGCACTGGTGTCCGGCGCAGGCTGGGCCAAGTTCATGCTCACCGGTGTCAATGACCTGTTCGGTGCGGCCTACACCCGCATTCCGGACAGCATGTTCCTCACCGTATTCCTGCTGTTTATCACTCCGCTGACGGCTCGCGGCATCTATTCCAAGACCCGCAATCCGTACCTCGGTGGCATCATCAACGCGATTTTGGCCATGGTAATCACCTGCGTGAATTGCCAGGTCGTTTTCCCGGCCTGATCGCTAGATAGCACGTCATGACAAAGGGTGGTGGCTCATCGACTGAGTCACCACCCTTCTTATTTGCAAGGTACGCTACGCCTTCCAACGACATCAGGCGCGAAGCAGGCATGGAAAACCCGCCCGGAAAATCCGGGCGGGCAGGAAGAAAGGAATTCAGAATAGGGCTACTTGGCGGCCTCCTCGCTCTTGGCCGTCTCCTTGGACCCGCTCTTCGGCATGACCCAGAACTTGAGCAGCGGATAGCTGACGATCACGGCAAGCAAGGTGTTGACCACGGATGCGATCGTGCCTGCGATGCCGGCGTTCATGCCCCATCCCTGGCACAGACCGGTCACGTAGCCCGGCAGCACAAGGTTCACCACCACGATGATCACGGCGAGGATCACATACTTCCAAGCGGCGTCCTTGAAGCTGGAGTCGGACTTGAAGACCCACTTCATCTGCACGAAGAAGTTCACCACCTGCGCAAGCACCTCGGCAAGCAGGAAGGTGAGGAATCCACCCAGACCGTTGCCCTTGGTGTCATAGTTGAAGATCAGGAAGTGGAACGGCTGCGTGAGCCCCAAGCCGGAGATGAAGATGGCGGTGCCGATCCACGTCACCACGAAACGGGTGATGGTGGAGATGTTCGACAGCACATTGAACAGGATGAACTCCCAGATATTCGGATGATCCTTGATCCACTGGCGAATCGGTCCGGCCTTCTTCTCGCCGGCAGCGGTTTCGGCCGGCTTCGCAGCATTGTTGTCAGTCATGGTTCAGCTCCTTTGCGGTGCGCTTGTTGGCGGATTGGTTGCGGAAGAAGCCGGCGATCACGCCGCCCAATCCGCGGAAGGTATGCCCGTTGGCGATGTTCACGATGGCGTCGACCATCGCCGAGTCGACCATGCCTTGGGTCATCTTGCTCATGGCGCGAGGCGGCATGTTCAGGATGAACAGGGTGTTCAGATCCGGCGAGCCGGTCTTCTGGCGGATCTTCGCTTCGCGCTTGGTCAGCGTCTTGGCGACGGCACGCGCCACAAAGCCCTTGGAATCCACCCACGACATGATCGGATCGTTGACGCCGAACGTCGTCGGCTTGCCGGGGGCAAGCACCTCATGGCCGAACAGCACTGCCATTTCGGCGTCGGTCACGTCCTTGACCTGTCCGGTCAGATAGTGGCCGAGCGCGGGGTCTGCGGCGCAATCGGCGGTCGTGCAATCGCCGGCCACGGTGTGAGGAATCGCAAGCGGCAAATGCTCCGCATTGTCGCCGACCAGCAGCGTCCATTCGCCGCTTTCCGTCTTCCATGCATTGGCGGCAACATCGAAATGACGGAACGTGTAGCGGTCGAAATCGATATGCACACTCTTGCTTTCATGCGCGGCCAACTCTACCTTGACGAAGCCCTTCAGCTCACGGTCGGGATGGAGCACGCCACCCTGCGGCGCGCGCACATACAACTGGGCCACAGTGGAGCCGGCGACATCGGAATCATTGGTGACGACGAAATCCACACCGGTCGCGGTGGCGGTGATCGCGCTGTACGTGAACGTGGAGTAGCTCAGACCGTAGCCGAACGGGAAGCGTACGGGCACGCCCACGGTCTCGTAATAGCGGTAGCCGACGAACGGGCCCTCGCGGTAGATCGCGTCACGCCCGATGGCCGGATACCAGCCGGAGCTTGGGCAATCCTCGTATTGCATCGGCCAGGTTTCGGCCAAATGTCCGGATGGGTTGACTTCGCCGGTCAGCGCGCGCACGGTGGCGGAAGCACCTGCCTGGCCGGACAATCCTACGTACAGCATGGCCGCAACATCGTCGAACCACGGCAATTCCACCGGGGAACCGGCGACGAGCACGATCACCACCGGTTTGCCGGTCTTCGCCAACGCCGTTACGAGATCGTTCTGCACCTGCGGGATCGCCATGGTGGACCGGTCGAGGCCTTCGGATTCGCTGCGTTCGTCGAGACCGACGACGGCCAACACCACATCCACGGCGTCCTTCTTGGCGAGCGCGACGGCGTCGTTCAGCAGCACCTCATCCGGCTTGCCTTGGCGGTCGTAACCCTGCTCGTAGCCGGCCAATACCAATCCTTCGGCGTTCTTGACCTCGTCGAGGATGTTCTCCTCCTTGGTGGCGTTCACCTTGGATGAGCCGGAACCCTGATAGCGTGCGGTCGCGGCCATATCTCCGATGACGGCCACGCGAGTGCCCGGCTTGAGCGGCAGCGTGGCGGCGTTATTCTTCAGCAGCACGCTGGAATGTTCCGCGACCGTTCTGGCGATATCGTGGTGCGCCTTCGCGATGTCGTCCGACAGCAGATCGTCGCGGCCGACGCCGACGAGCTTGGTCGCCGCCGCGATTTTGGCGACTTCCGCGGCACGCTTGTTGATGTCCGCCTCGGCGAGCGTGCCCGCTTTGACCGCACCTTCCAGCTCGCGCACGGAGGTGAAACCTGGCGACGGCATTTCCAGCGAGCCGCCGGCTTTGACGGCTGCGACGGCGGAGTTGGAGCCGCCCCAATCGGAGACGACCATGCCGTCGAAGCCCCATTCGTCGCGCAGGATCTCCTGCAGCAGATGCTTGTTTTCGTGGGCGTAGACGCCGTTGACCTCGTTGTAGGAGGTCATGATGCTCATCGGCTTGGCCTCGCGCACGGCGATTTCAAAACCGGTCAGATACAATTCGCGCATGGTACGTTCGTCCACCACGGAGTTGCTGGCCTGGCGGCGCAGCTCCTGGCTGTTGACCGCGAAATGCTTCGGGCATGCGGAGACGCCGTTGCTCTGGATGCCGCGAATGAGGCCGGCGGCCATACGGCCGGCGACGATCGGATCTTCCGAATAGTACTCGAAGTTGCGTCCGCACAGCGGGTTGCGTTTGATGTTCATGCCCGGTCCCAAGCAACACGTTCACGTCGAGATCGTGAGCTTCCTTGCCGAGCGCCTCGCCCATCTCTTCGGCGAGCGCCGGATCCCAGGTGTTGGCCACGGTGCAGGCGGTCGGGAAGCAGGTGGCCGGCTTGGATGCGCCGATGCCGAGGTGGTCGCCTTCGCCAAGCTGCCTGCGCACGCCGTGCGGACCGTCGCTCATGACGAAGCCGGGAATGTCGGCGCGATCGTTGCCGCGCGAATCCCATTCGGATCCGCCGGACAGCATCGCCGCCTTTTCAACGATCGAAAGATCTTCAAGTTCCATGGGTTCTCCCTCGCACTAGGTGTTGCCAAAACCCGCTTTGCCGAGCCTGCCCTGTCCGCTCCGCCCGACTGCGCTGTTTTCTTGCGATTTCCCGCTGCCGTACCGCGCTGCATCGCACCGTGCCGCACGCGGGATTTCGCCGCTAGTTTGATTGAACCAGCTTTTGCGATGCCATCACCGCCGTATTACACAACCTGTCGTTTTGCTCGCACAATCGGCATATGGGCGCGGTGAAGAGGGTATGCGGTGGCGCAGAACGCGCATAAAATCGCATCGTTCCATTTTGCAATCGCTGGCAAGCGTTTCGATATGGGCATATCGTTGCAATTTCAAGCGACTCGCCGATATTGATACCTTTTTGCGCAAGCGCTATCATACTTAACGAAAGTAAGTTTTGCTAACTTTTCTTCAATGCGGAACATGCTTTGATCACTCAACGCGGAGAGCGATGTTTCGCAGCGCACAGAAAGGATAATGAGATGCGCGACCAGCAAAGCAGCGACACGAGCATCGCCCTGGACGCCAATACGGACGTCCAGCATCGTCACGATGACCCACAACTACAATCTCGTGTTCCCCACCGCCATCGTCATCGCACTGTGCGCTGGCGCGTCGGTCTTGACCATCAAGCGCATCAAGTAATTCAAACGGGACCGTGCCGTCGCATATGATGGCACGGTTCCAATCCAGTTATCCCGATTTTTTCCACACTCAAAGGAGCCCCACATGGTAGACAGCACACTGTTCTCGCTGGCCACGCTCAACGTCCATCCGGCAATGAATCCGGATTCGGTGATCCAGGGCGATCATTGGCGCATCGGCCTCATCACGGACGCGCTCGTCCGTTTCGAATGGTCCGACAGCGGCCGTTTCGTGGATGACGCCACGCAGATGGCGATGGTCCGTGATTTCGGCGAAAAGCCTGAATTCACCGTCGCCGAACGTAATGGCTGGCTGGAGATCGACACCCCGTCGCTGCATATCTCCTACAACCAGCGCAAGTTCTCTCCGGAAGGCCTGTACGCAACCGTCAAGCACGTCAACGCCATCGAAAACACTTGGCATTACGGCGACGTGCAGCGCAGGAACCTCGGCGGCACCTACCGTACGCTCGACGAGGCGAACGGCCGCATCCCCGTCGATCCGGGCGTCAACAGCACCGACGGTTGGGCGATCATCGACGATTCCAAGTCGAACGTCATCCGCGAAACCGCCGAAGTGAACGGCAACCACAACGATTTCGGCACGTGGGTGACCCCGAAGGAAGAGCCGACCACCGACCTGTACCTGTTCGGCTACGGCCACCGCTACCGTGAGGCCGTGCACGCCCTGTACCGCCTGACCGGCCCGACCCCGCTGCTGCCGCGCTTCGTGCTGGGCAACTGGTGGAGCCGCTACCACCGCTATACCGAAACCGAATACCGTCAGCTCGTCGAACGTTTCGAAAAGGAAGGCATCCCGTTCACCACGGCCGTCATCGATATGGACTGGCACCTGGTTGACGACGTCGACCCGAAGTACGGCTCCGGCTGGACCGGCTACACGTGGAACAAGGACTTCTTCCCGGATCCGAAGCGCTTCCTCAACTGGCTGCACGAGCATGGCATGAAGGCCACGCTCAACGTCCACCCGAGGGACGGCGTGCGCGCGTTCGAAGAGCTGTATCCGCAGGTCGCCAAGGCCATGAACATCGATCCGGAAAGCGGCGAGGCCGTGCAGTTCGACCTGACCGATCCGAAGTTCATGGAGGTCTACTTCGACCAGCTCCACCACCCGATGGAGGAAGATGGCGTCGACTTCTGGTGGATTGACTGGCAGCAGGGCGGCCTGACGCGGCAGCCGGGCCTCGACCCGCTGTGGGGCCTGAACCACCTGCATTACCTCGATTCCGCCCGCAACGACGGCAGCGACTACAGCGAACGCAACCCGCGCCCGCTCACCTTCTCGCGTTACGCCGGCCCGGGCTCGCACCGCTACCCGATCGGCTTCTCCGGCGACACCGTCGTGACGTGGGAGTCGCTGAAGTTCCAGCCGGAATTCACCGCCTGCGCTTCCAACATCGGCTACGGCTGGTGGAGCCACGACATCGGCGGCCACATGTTCGGCTACCGTGACGAGGAGCTGGAGGTCCGCTGGTACCAGCTGGGCGCGTTCAGCCCGATCAACCGTCTGCATTCCACCGATTCGCCGTTCAACGGCAAGGAGCCGTGGAACTTCCACGGCGATGCGGAACGTGCGATGACGTCCGCGCTGCGCCTGCGCCATGCGATGATCCCGTACCTGTACACGATGAACCGTCGCGCCGCATTCGACAACGAGCCGCTCGTGCAGCCGCTGTACTGGGACTATCCGGAAATCGAAGCCGCATACAAGCTCACCGACGAATTCCGTTTCGGCACCGAGCTGCTGGTCGCGCCGATCGTCGATCCAGCCGAGCGTTCCGTGCAGCGTGCGAAGGCCGACGTGTGGCTGCCTCAGGGCGAATGGTTTGATTTCTTCGATGGTCGCCATTACACGTCTCGTCCGGCCGACGGTCGTCGCTTGGAGGCTTGGCGCGATCTCGACCGCATGCCGGTGTTCGCTAAGCCCGGCGCGATCGTTCCGCTGCAGATGCCCGCCGAGGGTGAGGCGCTCAACTCCGTGGCCAACCCGCGCGCACTGCAGGTAGTGGTGTTCCCGGGTGCCGAAAACAGCTTCACGCTGTGGGAGGATGACGGTGCCGCACAGAGCAAGGATCGTTGGGCATCCACCGAAATGGCGCTGCGTTTTGAGGGCGATTCCGCACAGTTCTCGATCGCCTCTGCGGAAGGTGCGACGGACGTCATTCCGGCTTCCCGCGATTGGACGGTCACGTTCCGTGGCATCGCTCCGGAAGCGATGCACGCCGTCCGCGCGACCGTCGACGGCTCTGCCGCCGCTCCGGAAGTCGCGTACGATGCGGAAACGCTGAGCCTGACCGTCACGCTGCGTGACGTGCCGACGAGCGCCGCAATCGCCATCGATTTCGCCGACGGTCTTGCCGTTGCGGACGATCCGGTTGAAGCCGACGCGTTCGCCGTGATGAAGGATGCGCAGATGCTGTACATGACCAAGGAGCACGCATACCGCGCGATCCGCGAGCTGGGCAAGGATGCGCTGCCGGCACTGAGCACGCTGGAGGATCTGCACGGCGTTGGCGCGCAGACCAAATACCAGTCCCACATGCCGCAGCCGGTCATCCAGGCCCTGGCCGAAGTGCTGACCCGCAACTGACCTCATCGCAATAATTCAAAATAAAACGCGTGCGCGTCCGGATGGTTTCCGCCCGGACGCACACGCGTTTTGTTTTATGTACGAAATTAGTATGACTCGACATTCCGCATAGATTCGAAGAAGAATCAATGACACGCCCATCGCAAATGCGATAATTCCATAATCACAACAGGCATGTTGCAGCTTCTCTCGCTTGAGAAAGGTAAAGCATTAAAACCCTAAAGTGGATCGTCGGTGTTCCACAACGTGGATATCTGGCGCAGGGCCTTGCCTGCGAACGGCGATCCGATGTGGTCGTTCTGGCCTTTCGGACAGGCGTGGATGTGCCGGAACCTGTTCGACCGGGACAAGTCGTACCTCGCGCGCATCTGGCCGATTCTGAGGGAGAGCGCCCGGTTCTGCATGGATTTCCTGTCGGACACCGAACAGGGCCTCGCCCCTTCGCCGGCCACTTCTCCGGAAAACTGCTTCCTGGTCAACGGGAAGCCAACGTCCGTCGCGCAGGCAAGCGAGAACGCCACCGCCATCGTTCGCACCTGCTCGACGACCTCATCCTTGCCGCGCAGGATATGGACGACCTCGATGGCGATGACGAAAGTCTGGTCCAGGAGGCAAGGATAGTCGTCAGGCAGTTGGCCGAACCGCAGATCGGTACGGACGGAAGGATCCTCGAATGGAACGACGAGTTCATCGAGGAGGATCCGCTCCACCGCCATCTGTCGCATCTATACGAGTTGCATCCAGGCACCGGCATCACCGCGAGAAGTTCGCGCTTGGAGAACGCGGCCCGCAAATCGCTTGAGATCAGGGGCGACGACGGCTCCGGCTGGAGCATCGTGTGGCGCATGATCATGTGGGCCAGGCTGCGTGACGCGGAACATGCCGAACGAATCATAGGCATGTTCCTGCGCCCGGTCGACGCCGACGCCGCGACCGGTCTGGTAGGAGGAGGCGTATACGACAGCGGCATGTGCGCGCATCCGCCATTCCAGATCGACGGCAACCTTGGATTCCCGGCCGCGCTGGCGGAAATGCTCCCTGCAAAGCCACGACGGTCTGATCCGGATTCTTCCCGCCTTGCCGAAAGACTGGCATGAGGGACGTTTCCGTGGATTGAGGGCGAGAGGGGGCGTTTGCGTCGATGCGTCATGGACGGACGATGAGGTGAAATATACTTTGCGTTCGTCGGGGCCGACGGAAGTCACGGTGATTGTAGAAGGCGTCAATATGGCGCACGTCGTGGTATCTCCGGATAAGCCCCTTGATGGCACGGTACGGCGGAGATGATCGGATTCGCACAATATGAAGCGATCCCGTTCGCAGACTGTCATTTTTGTTTGCGGATGGGTCGTTTTCATTGAAAACGAAATTTCCGACATTGATGGCAATTACGCTTTCAAACATGATAAACTCGTTACTAAACACGTTTAGTTGCTGAATTTCCAAGGAGGTAGGTTTCCATGGCCACGATCAGGGAGATCGCGGAAAAGGCGGGCTTCTCCCAGGCGACCGTATCGAGAATACTCAATGACGACCCCTCGTTCTCGGTGAAGGAGGCCACCCGTCAGAAGATTCTGAGCACCAGCATTGAGATGGGGTACGAGAACGTCCCCCGCTACCAACGTGTCACCATTCCGCAAGACATCGCGTTGCTGAACAACTCCATCCACGACAAGGGGCTTCAGGACGCCTATTTTGACGAGCTTGAAGTTTCATTACGTCGCCATGCCAAGGACGAGCGCATGAGAGTGACGGAATACAACGATGTCAAATCCCTGATGAAGGACGCGTCCAAATACGCCGGATTCATCTCAATAGGTCCGGCGCCGTTCAAAAGGAACATGTTGAAGCGTCTGCACGCGGTCCTTCCGCATGGAGTGTTCATCGACATCAATCCCGCGCCGAGCCTGTTCGATTCGGTGCAGCCGGATCTGGAGCAGACCATTCTGGACGCCTTGGACGAATTGATGGACGCCGGCAACAAGCGAATCGGGTTCATCGGAGGGTTCGGCAACATCATGGGCGACCATGAGTATCCCGAGGATCCGCGTGCGTTCGCGTTCCGCAACTGGACCGTCCGTCTCGGTCTTGACGTCGACGGCCTGGTGTTCGATGAGGGGCCTTTCACCGTGGAGAACGGCCGTGCCTTGGGAGAGAGGTTCGTGGCCGAATGTGGCGACAGGCTCCCGGATGCTCTGATTGTGGCGGCGGACCCCATCGCCGTAGGCGTCTTGCAGGCGTTCGCGGCGTCCGGCATTCTGGTTCCACGCGACATGCGACTGGTGAGCATCAACAACCAGGAGATCGCGAATTACACTTCGCCGACGCTTTCGTCGTATGACATCAACAAGGACGAATTGGCCAAGGCCGCGGTATTCATGCTGTCGGAGGCCATTTCCATGGGGCGCTCCGTCAACCAGCATATGAGGATTTCAACCAAGCTGGTCGCCCGGGACAGTTTCACCCCGAAAGCTAGGTAGGGTTTAAGAAGAAAGGGTTCGGTCCTCGTTGACACGCTTAATACGTGCCAACGAGGACCGAACCCTTTTACATCTGTGAGGTGTTTTCGAAGGAAAGTCTGTCAAGCCCTGTTCCCGATATGGAAACGAGGGCACGGCACGGGGAAAACATGGAAGACGTGCCGTACCCTTTCAAGGCGCCGTCTCCGGTTTGATGTCAAGGTCCACCCTTGACGACGGCACCGTCCTTTCGCCATACGTTTCCGCGTATGGCGAAAGGAAAGCCAAGTCCCGGTTTTCGCCGGGGCGCGCCGGTCAGATCAGGTCGAGGTCGACGTCGAGGCTGATCGGCTGGTCCGCCGGGATATGGTACTGGGGGTGGATCGGGGACATCCAGGAATCATCTCCTCCGACACCCATCTGCTCGGCAAGCACACGCAGGAACATGTGCTTCGGGGCGGGGAGCTCGTCCTGATGCTGGGCTTCCTCAAGCATGAAGCTGGAGTACGGCTGCAGGCTCATCGCGAACGGTTCGGCGCCTTCGGCGCGGCTTATGCGAAGGCCATGGCCCTTCTCGTCCGTGATCTCGGCCCAACGCACGTCCTCATGGTTGCCGGTTTCCTGCGGCATGAGATACGGGGCGTGGTCCTTGAACGCGTCGGTGCTCCACACACCGAGCTTGGCATGCTTGCGATCCTGGTAGGTCTCCTCCGGACCAGCGCCGAAGAAACGCAGGTTCGAGTACTGGACCGGAAGGGTCCATTCGATGCCGAACGCGGGGATGGTGGGCAGGTCGCCCGGCTCGCCCGGGTATTCGACGTGCAGATTCACTCGTCCGGTGGTGTCGGCGGTGTAGCTGACGGTCACCTTGGTGCGCTGCGGGGTGGCGAGCTCGTACGTGTAGGAGGCCTTGACGGTGTCCTCGTCGATCTGTTCGATCTCGTTGCCGATGCAGCGGGCGTAACGGCCTGCTCCCAGCCACTGGGCGCGTTCGAAGCCGTGGCCTGCGCCGCGATCGTTGTCGGTCAGCGCGCGGAACGTGGTGACCGCCGGACGGCGCAGCACGAATTCTCGATTGTTGAACGTGTAGGAGACCAGTCCGCCTTGGGTGCGGGAAAGCAGTACCTCGCGGCCGGATCCCTGCACGCCGACGTTCCAACGGCCAACGGTGACGGTGCCGTCGACCGGCTTCACCGGAGCAGAGGCCTTCTTGGAGCCGGCGACGACGGTCTGGCCGAATGCCAGCTCATAGCCGGCTACCGCCCAATTGGTCGCCTTGGCGAGACGCTGGGATACCTCCAGCACCAGTTCGGACGCGCCGTCGCGGTACAGATCCAACGGCCAGTCGGCATCGAGCTTCTCCGTCGAACCGGCCGGCACGTCGAAACGGCGTTCGGACTGCCATACCGGTTCGCCATCCGCAAGGACACGCAACACGAACGTGTATTCGCCAGTGGAGGTGAACAGATTATCGTTCTTGATGGTCACGGAATCCTCGGCGACATCGATATGCACGTTGGAATACAGCTGTTTGACCTCCTGGGCCTTCGGCGTGGGCTTACGGTCCGCAAACACCAGGCCGTTGCCGGAGAACTCGTAGTCGCTCGGCCTGTCGCCGAAGTCGCCGCCATAGCGAAGGCTCGTGGTTCCATCGGGCTGGGTGGCGTAGATCGCCTGGTCGATGAAGTCCCAGATGAAGCCGCCCTGGTACTTCGGATAGCGTTCGAGCGCGGTGTATTCGTCCATGTTGCCGCACGAATTGCCCATGGCGTGCATGTACTCGCAGGAGATGTAAGGCTTCTGCGGATCATTCTTCAGGTATTCCTCGATGGCGTCGGCGTGCGCATACATGCGGGTCTCGATGTCGGTCACGTCGTCGTAGTCGCGGTTGTGGGTCACGCCCTCATAGTGCACGGGACGGTTCGGGTCGATGTCGTGCACGTGCTTGTACATGGCGCGGAACACGTCGCCCACGTAGGATTCGTTGCCCAGTGACCAGATCAGCACGCTCGGGTGGTTGTAGTCGCGGCGCACCATGCTGTTGACACGGTCGACGCACGCGCCCTCCCAATGCGCCTTGCTTCCCGGGACGGCGGTCTCCTCGGTGAGGACGTCACCGGGCAGGCACCAGCTGCCATGGGTTTCGAGGTTGGTCTCGTCGATCAGGTAGATGCCGTACTCGTCGCACAGCTCGTACCAGCGCTCCTGGTTCGGATAGTGGGAGGTCCTGATGGCGTTGAGGTTGTGCCTCTTGCAGAAGACCACATCGTCGATCATGTCCTGCTCGGTGATCGCGCGGCCGCGCTTGGGATCGAACTCGTGGCGGTCGGCGCCCTTGAATACGATGCGCTTGCCATTAATCGTCATGATGCCGTCCTCGATGCGGAAGCGGCGGAATCCGACCTTCTGGACGGCGACCTCGGCGATGTTGCCGGCATGGTCGATGACCGTGACCTCGAACTCGTAGAGGACCGGATCCTCCGCGCTCCACGGGTGGATGCCGTTCAACGATCCGGTGGAGATGGAGGTATCGGGGTCAGCGCAGTTCGCGGTCTCCCAGACGACGTTACCATCGGAATTCTTCAACGTCGCCGAGATCGTGGCCGCGTCGGCTGCGTTGCGCACGGTGAGCGCCGCGTCCAAAGAGGCGCTGCCGGACTCCGGATCCCAATCGGATTCGATCTGCATGTTCTCGATATGCACATGCGGCTGCGCGGCCAGCTCGACCGAGCGGAACAGTCCGTGCAGACGCCAGAAGTCCTGGTCCTCGAGCCATGAGGCGCTGGAGTATTCGTAGCATGCGACGGCAACGACGTTCTCGCCGTCGTGCAGCATCTCGGTGATGTCGAATTCGTTGGGGGTGAAGCCGTCCTCGCCATAGCCGACGAACATGCCGTTGACCCACACGTAGATTGCGGTGGCCATGCCGTGGAACACGATGGAGACGGTTCCGCCGGCGTTCTTGGTGTCGGCCAGACGGTTCGCCATCGTGAAGGTCTTACGGTAGAGGGCGACATGGTTGTTCTCCGGAATATTCGGTTCCGCCGGATTCTCGTGGCCATCCCACGGGTATTGAATGTTCACGTACTTGTTGTTCATCAATCCCGCCATCTGCAGGTGTCCGGGAACCTGGATGCGTTCGAAGGCGGAATCGTCGAAGTTCTCCCTTACGAAGGGCTCCTCGTTGAATTCGATGTCGGATGCCTGAACGACCTCGACCCTCCATTCGCCGTCGAGGCTCTGCCTCAGATCGGACCATTCGTTGGTCTGCGGATCGTGCGCGTAGCATTTGTGGTCGGAATGCGCCGGGACGCGGTTGACCTCGAATACGGTCGAATCGGCGAGCCAGGTCTCGGATGCGTGTTCGATGCGGGTTTCGTTTGCCATGTTTTCCCTGCTTTCGTTCATTACATCTTTGTGAATGATGGAGGGAAGATGAACTTCCTTTACCAGATAATAAATGTTGTTTACAAAAAAAGCAAATCGGTTTTACTTGACGTCTTAATTCCTTTGTATCAGCGGTATATGTTGTAACGTATCAGGCATCTGATTGATACCGATATGACAGTGCTGGTACACGGTTTACCTAATTCAACACGCCGCCAAACCCTATATTTTGCTAATGGTTTTTACTTTTTCTTGTAAAGAGCGTATACTCGACATGCAAGATCAATGGGTGATCTTCAACTCCGGAATCTTAAGGAGAAGAAAAAATGAGCAACGAAACGACAACCGCGGACGGTGGCGTCCGCAAGAAGGGCAAGCTCGGCCAGCGTATCGCCTACGCCTGCGGCAACCTCGGTCAGTCCGCCTTCTACAACGCGATGAGCACATATTTCATCGTCTATGTCACCGGCTGCCTGTTCTCGGGCGTTGACAAGGCGCTTGCGGCCAAGCTTATCGGTGTCATCACCAGCCTCGTGGTGATTATCCGTATCGCCGAGATCTTCATCGACCCGCTGCTGGGCAACCTCATCGACAACACCAACACCAAGTGGGGACGCTTCCGCCCATGGCAGTTCTTCGGCGGCCTGATCTCCGCCGTCCTGCTCGCCGTGATCTTCAGCGGCATGTTCGGCCTGGTGAACGTCAACACCACGCTGTTCATCGTGCTGTTCATCATCACGTTCATCGTGCTTGACGTGTTCTACTCCCTGCGTGACATCTCCTACTGGGGCATGATCCCGGCGTTGTCCTCCGACTCCCACGAACGTTCCACCTACACCGCCCTTGGCACCTTCACCGGCTCTATCGGCTACAACGGCATCACCGTCATGGTCATCCCGATCGTCAGCTACTTCACTTGGACGCTCACCGGTGCCAAGGGCGAAGGACAGGCCGGCTGGACCTCCTTCGGCATCATCGTCGCGCTCCTCGGCCTGATTACCGCCTGGACCGTCGCCTTTGGCACCAAGGAAAGCACCAGCGCGCTGCGTGCCAAGGCCCAGAAGAACGGCAACCCGTTCGAGGCATTCAAGGCGCTGTTCCAGAACGACCAGCTCCTGTGGGTCGCCCTGTCCTACCTGCTGTACGCCATCGCCAACGTGGCCACCACCGGCGTACTCCTCTTCCTGTTCAAGTTCGTGCTCGACAACCAGGCCGCCTACTCCATGACCGGCGTCATCGCCTTGGTGGCAGGCCTCATCATGGCTCCGCTGTACCCGATCCTGAACAAGCGCATCCCACGCCGAGTCCTGTACATCGTCGGCATGACCTCCATGATCGTGGCCTACATCCTGCTGGGTCTCTTCTCCACCAACATGACCGTGGTGTTCATCGCCCTCGTGCTCTTCTACATCCCGGGCACCCTCATCCAGATGACCGCCATCCTCTCCCTGACCGACTCCATCGAATACGGCCAGCTGAAGAACGGCAAGCGCAACGAGGCCGTCACCCTGTCCGTACGTCCGATGCTTGATAAGATTGGCGGCGCGCTGTCCAACGGCATCACCGGCTTCATCGCCGTCGCTGCTGGCATGACCGGCAACGCCACCGCGGCCGATATGACCCCCTCCAACATCCAACCTTCGAAATCTGCGCCTTCTATGTGCCGCTTATTCTGATCGTGCTCAGCCTGCTGGTGTTCATGTTCAAGGTCAAGATCGACGAGAAGATGCATGCTAAGATTGTCAAAGAGCTCGAAGCCAAGCTTGCCTCCGGCGAAATCGTCGATGACGAAGCTCAGACCGCCGAGACCGTCGAAGCCATCGATGAGGAGGCCAAAACCCTGACCGAATAAATACCAATACTTGCCGCTCCTTCCTTCTTTTTCACCGAAGGCCCTGACGACCATGTCGGGGCCTCTTGGTTTATGTGATGGTAATGGTGCGGTAAGTTATTTCAAAAATCTTCTGGCAAACCGATGAATATACAAAAGAATCAATCGGAATGACATGCGGCGACGGGGATGACATGCCTACAATCAAGGCATAACGAAACAAGAGAAAAAAGAATAGCGGCGAACGGAAGACAAAGCGCCGCGGAAAAGGAATGAACATGCAGAACGACACTTTCAACCAGATCCTCAACTCCAACCTCGCCTCCATGGATCCGGGCTTCGGCCAGTTCGCCCTCGCCAAGGCATCCTCCGACCTGTTCAAGAAGGTCATCAACAAGTAAGGCGCAAAGACTTCTTCTGTTTCCTTTCAAAAGAAAAGGTGCCGCACCAGATTCCGCGGGAATAATGGTGCGGCACCTTTTTTCTTTTCAACCCCGGCGTTTTGACTTGGCCTACAACGGCATTCCAATGGATGCGCTTCGGGATTAGCCCCTTCCAATCAAAGTCGCGTTCAAACTCTTGATATCTCAACCTCCACACTACGCAACGATCCCACAATCACCTTCATCCAT
>VOFH01000597.1_pt1 | contig 51532 bp, 76 predicted proteins | sample 5384091 | NCBI WGS metagenome assembly VOFH01 (sample SAMN12384727, study PRJNA508395) | human gut metagenome | isolation source: healthy gut G | host: Homo sapiens
CCTTCGGCTTATTGTCCACACGTTCTTTCCTGGTGCTTACTTTCTGTAAATACTTATCCGTAAATTCTGCCGTTGCACTTCCAACCTGATGGCCGTCATATATATACCGGATCGTTCCCTCTCCGGTATCTTCATCTACATCCGTAATTTCATAATCTATATCTTTGTATGATACATCCTTCGGCAGGATCACATATCCGTCCTCCAGCGGCTGATATTCATTTCCGCCTGTCTGCACGGATTCTGTATCCTCACTTCCATCTGACTGTGCCGATACAGCACTCTGGCTATCCGCAGCCGATATAAATTTCTCTACTTCATCCGGTTTCTTCTCATCTGCCACCTGGATCTTCTGGAAATTGTTAAATGCATATTCGAACAGATTCTTCGTATCCGGATATATATTCACACCATGTGTCCGAAGTACGACACATACCAGTTTCATATTGCCATTATCGGCCAACGTGATCAGCGTAGATAATGCATTCGATGTATATCCTGTCTTTCCTGCAACCGCATACTGGTAATAATTTTTTATTTTCTTTGATCAGCATCGTATGATGCTGTGGAAATACATGTTCTTCCGTCGTATCGGATGCCGGGATCTTATAACTCTGCTCCTGGCAGATCTTCAGGAATTCCGGATAGCGCCAGATCTCTCTGCCGATCAAAGCCATATCGCGCGCACATGTATAATGATTGTCATCATGAAGCCCGTTCGCATTGACGAAATTGGAATTTTTGCCGCCAAGACTTTTACATTCTTCGTTCATCTGCTGGATGAACCAGTCGTAATCATGTCCGGCATTTTTCCCGACATTTTCCGCCACCGCATAAGCTGCTTCATTCGCTGAGGCAAGCAGCGTCGCATATAATGCCTGTTCCAGCGAGATCACATTACCTTCTTTTAATCCAACCGAAGAATCTCCCGGCTGCATAAAAGATATGCAGTCATTGGAAAATGTTACCTTGTCTGACAGATTGCCGTATTTTAAAGCAATAAGACTGGTCAGGACTTTTGTGATACTTGCCGGGTACTCATGTTCATCAATATTTTTCGCATATAAGATGCTTCCTGTTCCCGCATCCATCACGATTGCAGCTTCACCGTATGTGCCCGGTCCTTTTTGGCCAGTTCTTCCAACCGTTCGACTGGATCTCCATCTTATAGGCATCTTCTTCTGCCTTCTTTTCCCGCTCTTCCGGCGTCATGTCTTCTTCTTTTTCTCTTCCTTCTTATTGGAATCATCTTTGATGCGTCTGCCGCCTGATTGCTCTCGCTGCCACCAGGTTCCACATATACTTTCTGACTTACCGTTCCCGGTATTACTGTAAATAAGGCCAAGATCAATATTATAATCCTGGCCACAACTTTCTTTGCTCTGTTTCATTATACTCGCCCGTTTACTGTCCCCTTATATTCATCTTTTGTAAATCCCTTTAATATAACAACTGCTCGATCTTCTTTTTATTCGCATCAAAATCAACCTTCAGTACCTGCATACCCTCATAAGTGATATCTGTATACGTTCCGTCCTGTGGAATGCATGTCTGCTGCATCTTCAGATCGTCTACCGACAGAACATCTTTTGCCATAGAGTACATCTCCGATACACTCATATTCGTCCTTACATGATTTACAGCGTAATTGATCAGAGGCAGTAACGCACTTGGATCCTTCTTCTCCATAATCTTACGGTAAATTCCATACATTACACTTCTCTGACGTCTTGTTCTTTCAAAATCATTGCCCAGTGTACGGTTTCTCGCATGCGCAAGTGCCTGGGATCCGGTCAGTGTCACATCTCCGGCCTGAATATCCGGCATACCATTCTCTCTGTAATAAGCAGCCTCTTCTTCACTGATGAATACGGTCACACCGCCAATCTCATCGATTACATTTACCAGATCATCAGAGCTGATCGTAATATAATTCTGAATATCAAGATCATATGTCTTATTGATCGTGTTGATCGTAAGTCCCACTCCGCCGTATGCATAAGTATGGCCCAGACGGCTCTTTCCATGTCCGTCAATATCAACCAGCGAGTCTCTCAGGAATGAGATTGCTGTTGATTTTCCTTCTTTTTGTTAAAGGATACCATCATCATACTATCAGAACGTCCCCGGTCCGCATCCGGATCTCTGGAATCCGTACCTACCAGAAGGACATTATATACATCCTTGTCTTTTCTCTTTTCTTTGGCGATCTTAACCTTCTTTGCTTTCGGATCTACTTTGTCTGCCGACACAACCCCTACAGAGTCCCCGTAGAATTTCCACCAGATCGACCCGTAGATACCGCCAATCAGCAATACGATCAATAATATTATAATTCCTGCAATCTTACGTTTTTTGTGTTTTCGAAAAAAACTTCATCTGTCTGTGTCCCCTAGTCTTGATCACACGGCCAAACTTGTCCGTCGAACCTTTTTTCCATCTTGCCATAGTGACCGTAAGCTCCGTATTTACCATAACTTCCGTAGTGGCTTCCATAACTGCCGTAATTGCCGTAACGTCTGTATCCATAGCCGTATCCTTGTCCGCCGGATGAATTATCACCATTGAACACATATCCCAGCATATCGATTCCACTTAATGCAAGGCTTTCTACGCCTTCTCTGATCTCGCGAAGCTTCGTATAATCATAGCGGATCACATAAAGGGCCGCATCTACATATTTGCCCAAAAGCGGTGCATCTGCCAGAAGTTCGGATGGCGCAGTATCCAGGATGATAATGTCATATTTGGACTTCAGAGCTTCGATCAGTGCTCTCATACGTCCGCTTCCTATCAACAGCGAATTCTCTCCATCCGGTGCGCCGCCGAAAATGACATGAAGGCTTCCGTTCTCATTCGTTCTTTCCTTCGGAAGCTTTACATTGGTAATTGCTTCAGATAACGGCACTTCTTTCTTAAGAACCGAGCCAAGTCCCGGATGTGGTTCCTGCTCGTTCATCACTCCCGCAATCGAAGGATTTCTAAGATCACAGTCGACCAGCAGTACTTTCTTTCCCTGCTGTGCAATGGAAATTGCCAGATTCGCCGAAAGTGTCGTCTTACCTTCTCCCGGGATCGAACTCGTAACAAGCAGGGTCTGGTATTCCTTTTTCTCCACATCTTTCATAATACGGATACGAAGCTTTCTTATCGCTTCCAGATAACTCATGGAGATTCTTTCATTTAACAGGCTCACTGAATTATAAAATGTCTCTTTTTACGCTTTTTCGTGCGGACATACGGGATACTTCCCAGATCCTGCAGATTGATATTCTTCCTCAGTTCCTTTCTTGACTTCACAGTTCTTCTGGAAAGCACATACAGCAGAAGAATCACACAACCTATGATCGCACCTTTTAAAGCTCCACGCTTGTAAGATCCACGTATAACCTCCTCACGTTTGGTATCTGTCGGGATACCGGTCTCATCCAGAATCGTAAGCTTGGTCTCTCCAAGTACGAATTCCGCAACTTTCGGATAATTCTTTATGACTGATTTTAATGTCTTATATGCCATCTGCGGATCATTTCCCGATACGGATATTGTCAGAAGATTCGTTCCGTCATCCGCTTTAACATCGATCGATCCCGGCATAGAATCAAGCCCCATGTCCTCAGCAACTACATCCTTCAGTACACCACTGGTAAGAATATACGGGAACACTTCCGCCATCTGCTGGGCAGACTGTGCATTCACATAGTCCATGCCGCCGGCAGATGTCACCGACACTGTTGCCGATGCCACATATTTTGACTGATAACTGGTACTCACCGAGAAATAAGACTGTACTGCGCAAATAATTATAAGCCCGATGAACAGCCACCACAGCCTCTTCACACCATGATAAACATCCAACATAACATTTGTCAGATCAATCTTCTCAGGCGCATCTACACGTTCACTTCCTGATTTGTCTCTATAATCGCCCATATACTCTACATTCCTTTACTTCTTCCATAATTGCCGTAACGTCCGTATTTGCTGTATTTACCATAATAATGTCCCACCGGACTGTCCACCAGGCCGGAGAACGATCTTACACCGTTCAGTACAACTCCCAGTACCTTACCTTCCTTGTCACGGAAAGCGTCCATTACTTCATTGATGTCTTCAGCCAGCATATAATTCTGCTTTGCCACGATCATAACCGCATCTGCACAATGTGCAAATATCTGCGCATCTCCGATGATTCCTGCCGGTGGTGTATCAATGATCACATAATCCACAAATTTCCTGCATGCAGCCATTAGCTTAAAAATGACTCCGAGTTAAGCATCTCCGTCGATGAGGAATAGCAGTTCTTTCCACCCATGAACAACATATGCTTTCTGGTACACGGAACCATGACATCCGCAAGAGATCCGTTTCTCTCAGATACTCTCCCAGTTCATTCTCCTCTTTTGGCTCCATACCAAAGATCAGGAACTGCGACGGTCTTCGGATATCACCATCTACCAGCAGTACCCTCTTGGACTGTTCTGCCAGCGTGATCGCCAGATTGGCGGCAACCGTAGATTTTCCTTCATTTTCAGATACACTGGTTACCACGAGGACTTTCTGTTCATTCTTTGCCATCCGGTATTCTACCTTGGCCGCCAGTTTCTTATAACTTTCCACGAACCGGAAGCTTGCTACCGGATCATCAACCAGGATCGCTTTTTTCTTACGCCGGAATATATCCCGGATCGTCTTATATTTCCATTCATAACTGATGGCTCCGAGACTTCTGGCATCCAGCTTCTTCTCGATCTCATTCTCCTGTTTAATAGTATTCTTCATATAAGAGAACAGTCCGAGGAAGATGAGCACCAGTGCTCCTGCCACAAGTCCGCCCTTCTTAGCCTGTCCGCCTGCATCCAGCGGATTATCCGGTGTATACGGGACTTTCGGCTCCTCCAGCACATCCATAACCGCACTGCCCACCGTATACAGCGATACGCTGCTATAGTTATCCATGACCGTACGGATAATATCTATGGAATCCTTCGGCGTATCTGCCGTCACACTTAAGACCAGCATATTGGTACCTTCCAGCACCTTTGCATGAATGTCTGCATCCAGCTCTTCCACCTTCAGCTTCTCACAGATCTTCTTCTCCATAATGTTACTTTTTAATATCTTCTCAAATGTCTTCGCCATTGTGTTGGCCGAGCTCAGATTACTGTACGCATTCGCATCGCCTCTGGATGCCACCACAAATGTCGCCTGCGTTGTATACTCCGGAACATACCTGCTGCTTACAACTACATAAGTTAACAACGCTCCCGCAATTGCCCCCAGGATGATCACCCACCAGTTGGACACTATATCATGCACAAGAGTATACGGATCCAGGTCAGTATCCATAAATGCCGGCATGTCATTTCTATTATTACTTTCCATCCTGTGTTCCTCCTGATCCTGTACCACAACGAATAACTTTGTCACCGCAGTCGGTGATCCCTCTGCCGTATAAGAATATTCCACCGGATAAACCCCTGCTTTGGAATAATCCACTTCTGATTTCACACTGATCGCTTCTCTTGTACCTGCAAGAGCTTCTCCGTCATCCGCATATGTATATGTTGTGCCATTCATCTCCATACCTTTGACATAAGCCATCGGATCGATCTTATGCCCCACTGTCGTATACGCGATATAATCCGATAATGCCGGATATTCTTTCATCTGCTCCTGTCTGTCACCGGATTCTGTTACGGTTACTTCGAGAGGCACAGAACACACATCACCCGCACTGTTGCTTACCTGTACAGTCACTTTGTAAATTCCTGCAGCTGCATTATACATACCATCATCCAGACTGGTACGTATCTGACTGGTCAGGTCACCGTCAAGGCAATCCTCTGCCTTCATATTCTCCGTAAGGTTCGCCCTCCCCACCTCTGTTGTCGAATATCTAAGCGGTGCCTTCAGATGGATCTTCGGCGGCGTGTAATCTTTGTACTGTATGGTTCTTTCCAGTGTCCCTACCTGATTCGCCTTATCGAATACCACATACGTAATGGTACGCTTGCCCGGCGCAATAAAGTGCGACATCGAAGCGATACGTACAGACGATGTCAGGTCACCGTCACGGTTGTCTTCTGCTTTGACACCTTTCAGAAGTGCTTTCTTCTGCTTCTTCTGATCGGTCTGCACACTCAGTGTCACCGTCTTATCCTTACAGGTGATCACCGGCGGTGTATGGTCTTCCAACATCTTGGACTTCACAGTATACCCGGCAAATATAGCACAGGATGCCACGAATATCAGACACACTGCTATTTTTAGTCTTCTCATAGTCATTCTCCTTCATCGTTAATATAACTGTTACCGTCCAGAATACGGAACCGGTTCTAATCTCAGGATCTCTCTGTTGTCACAGAGTCTTGCCGGATTATACTGAAACAACACATCCAGATGATTCTCAGAATATTCACGGCTCAGTTCTTCATACGCATCCAGCATATACGGTGTCCTCTGAAGTGGACTGTGTGCATCACTTGCGATCACAGAAATTAGATTATGCCGCAAAAGACTGTCGGCCGCACGCTTCGGTCCTCCTCCGAATCTTCCGAGGAAGCTTCCCTTATTCGCCTGAATCACATATCCTTTTCTGAACCAGCGGTACGCGATCTGCGGATAATCCTGTATAAATTCATACCTTTCCGCATGGGCGATCACCGGTCTTGCTCCGACTTCTTCAACTCTCTTCAGAATAGAATCCGCAAATTCAGGATCTTCATCAAATGCAAATTCCATCAATATGTACCGGCTCTGGTTAAGCGGCATGATCTTATGATTCACGATCAGCTCCGGAAGGTCTTCTGTCGAAAATACTTCCATTCCCGGCAGGATCTCTATCGGGATCTTCTCTTCCCTGACCGCTCTGACCACACTTTCATATCTGTCAATATATTCTCTCCCGAAATAATTCCCATACATTCCCGGGATATTGCAATGCGGGGTCGCTATGATCTTGTCCACTCCGCTGTCTGCTGCCATACGTGCCATCTCCAGCGTATCATACATATCTTCGGCTCCGTCATCAATCCCCGGAGTATATGCGCATGTATATCTATCATCTCATCATCCTTTGTAATTTATAGTCTTTTTTATTATATCATTTTCAAATTATGGAGTAAAGAAAACGATACTTACTATTTCATTACTATTTCTTACTTGTCTCCTTCAGATATCTTACCGTTGCTTCTGTGTATCTGCACAAATATTCCGGTACGCCGTCTGCCTTTCCGGTCTCCGCAATTGCCGCTGCCACACAAGTGTTACATACCTTTCTAAGCTTACAACTACTACATCTGGCCGAAATTCTAAGACTCTCTGTTTCTTTTTTTTGTAAACTTCCACGCTTCCTCAAACTCCACATTCCGAAGCGGTATACTTGGCTTATCCAGTACCACACAGGATCGCATCTCGCCCTGCCAGTTCACCACAAAAGAACTCTTACCGGCACGACACGCCATCTGTCCCGGAACTGCCTCTCCTTCCGAGTATTCTCTGCTTCGTCTAATTGGATCTTGCGGTATTGGGCAAATACTTCTTCTCCCATCTCTCTTTGCAAAACTTCCACTCTTGCTTTTGCCGCCATCTCCGGATCCAGTCTGGCCTGATTATTATACGCATGATTTCGTTCTCTCACAGACGGATACATATAAGTATCGATCCTCACCGGAGCATCCAGTGATTCACCAAGCTCTATGATCTTCATCCTGTCATCCACATTCGCCTTTGCAAGACTTCCATTCACTTTCACATCAATGTTCCTCTCACGCAAAAGCCGGATGCCGTTCACCGCCTTATCGAATCCTCCCGGATAGTGGCACAAACGCTCATAAGTCTCATTGCTTGCACCATATAATGTAATATTAATTCTTCTTGGTTTATTTTCCGCAAAAAAATCTGCCCACGCCTCATCGATCAGCGTTCCATTCGTATTAATCGTAATAATCATCCCAAGTTCACGGAGTTTTTGATATAACTCGCGGAAATGTGGATACAACAGCGGCTCTCCACCCGTCAAAAGAACAAACAGCGTCCCGGCTCTCATCATATCTTCTGCCGTTTTCGTCCATTCTTCCATCGTGCGCAGCCTTCCCACCTCTTCCATCTCTTCTCTGCTCATACGCACGTAACACATATCACAGTTCAGATTACAAAGCGGCAACAACTCCAGCACTCCATATAGCGGCACTTTCTTCTCTGTCGCCATTGCAAACATCTGTTGCTCTATTGTCGTTCCATCTTCCATTAATTCCATATTACACCCTCAACAATTCCTGTAAAGTTTAAAAAGAACCGGAAATCCGGTTCTTTTTATATATGTTTGTTTTATGATTTTGTAGTTTCCCAAGAATCTCTATTCAAGTTTGTTGTACAATGAATATTATTTCCTCTTTTACCACGCCATATAATTACATTCTCTACTTTTCCGCTGTCTGGAATATAATATCCATCCAGGAAATCATCTGTGGTGCTTGCTTCATGCGTTGTTCCACATGCGTGGTAACCTCCTAACCATTCATCTCCTCCATATCCAAATAAACCATAACCTTTCTGGAATCCAGGCTTCCCATTAGATTCTCGATATACATCTCCTGATACGCCGCCACCGGCATCACATGTAAACTTATACTTACCATACTCTGTATCGCCACAAGCTGCCACATACTCATTAGCTACAAATCTTTCGCCTACCATAGTAGGTCTAACATACGCCCTCTTCATACTTATACACTCCTTTTTATTATTTTACTCTTGTTATCCATAAACCTCTGTCTATATTACTCTATTATATAAAAGTCTAATGCTAAATTCAATACTAAAATCCTTATTGTTATAGACAATTCTTATTATCTATAATTATAACTACATTTTTTAATATTTTCAATACTGTTTACTTGTCATTCCACGTCGTTTTATTACATTTTTATGCGTGATTATACACATTCTGCTAATAATTACTCGTTCTGATCAGAAATCCATCGCCATCCGGCTCGATTCTTCCTCATCCAGTTCCGTTACCTTCGTCTCCATAACACGGTACACCCTCTGGCACATATTCAACACACTTGGTCTGTGTGTTGTCACAATACAAGTCTTGTTCGGTTTCTGCTCGATAATGTTACGCAGTACCTTTCGCTCCGTTGTTACATCCAGCGCCGACGTCGCCTCGTCTAACAGAAGGATCGGTGCATTACGACGAACTGCACGTGCGATAGAGATACGCTGTGCCTGTCCTTCCGAAAGGCCGCGTCCACGTTCTCCGAGCGCACTGTTAATCGTATCCGGAAGCTTCTCTACAAATTCCCATGCACAGGCAATCTTCAAAGCCTCGATAATCTCTTCATCCGTAGCCTCTTCTTTGACCATCCGCATATTCTCAGCAATTGTGCCGGAAAGGATCGTATTTCCCTGCGGCACATAGGCGAAGAAATGTCTCGTCTCCGCATTCAGGACGATTTCTCTTCCGTTGGATGCAACGATCACAGCCTCTCCTTCCTGCGGACGGATCAGTCCAAGGATCAAACGGATCATCGTTGTCTTTCCCTCTCCAGAAGGTCCCACAAGTGCCACGATCTCACCCGGACACGCTTTAAAATACGAATCCGTAATAACTCTTGTCCCTTCTACGTATGCGAAATTCACATCCTTCATCAGCACCTCGAATCCATCCTCTGCGAACGGATCCACTCCTCACTCTCACTGATATGCATCTCTTTCGGGAGCTCTACCAGTTCACGGATTCTGTGTGCCGACACCGAACTATTTAGAAATGACGGGATGATCGAAACCACGTTATTGAATGCGCCCGACAGATTACTTCTCTGCTGCAGGAATAATGTCATCGTTCCGTATGTGATCGTATGAGTCCACAGTAAGAATAGACAATATCCGAACGCTATGAATTCCACTCCCGTGCCCATAACCGACAATAGGATATTGGTCTTGATGGAGAACATATTGTACTCCAGACTGACATCTTTGAATTTGCCTTGCCACCAGCGCATTAACCGGCTGTAATACGGTGCGATGCCAAACGACTTGATCGTATCAAAATTGTAGAATGCTTCCACCTCGAACGTCATCAGCTTACTGCTCATTTCCCTGGTCTTCTGACTATATTCTCGCTGCTTCTTGATCATAAACCGCGACATCAGAAGCAGGAACGGTGCGCTTGCCAGTGCCAGAATTGCCATCACCGCATTATAATGAAGAATAACCAGAAATGTCGCTATGAAATTATAGATTGCGATCACAATCGTCGGAAGCCAGACTGATCGCATTACTGCTGACCGTTCCGATATCTCCGTTGAAGCGGTTCAACACATCCCCGTTGGAATACTTATTGATCTCCAGCCAGTCGGCATCCACAATCTTATCGAATATATCCGCCTGGATATCATTATTGATATAAATACTTAATTTGGTCGAGATACGGCTGATAATGCTGCTGAACAGAAGGCTGAACAATGAACCTCCTACCATAACAATGATCAGGATCATCAGTTTATTCGTCTTATACCCGGTAATGATATCGATCAGATATTTCCCCGCCACACTGCTGACAAGTCCCATAGAAGTACTGAAGATACCAAGGATCGTATAGAACACGATTGCCCACTTATACCGGACACTGTAGCCGAATATCCATTTCCAGTCATCAATGATCTCCGAAAATGTCCCATCTTTCCACTTCGCGATCAGAATATCCAGAGACTCGAAAGACAGGCCGTTCTTTCCTTGATTTTTATCATTATTTTCTTGCATTTATTCCTCTCCTCGTCCACCGGAAAGTACATCTTCCAGACATCTCACCGCATCTTCGGATATGTCGCACTCCAGATGATATACCGGAACCTCCTTCAGTAAAATCTCAAGCTCATCCATTGCCTGTATCTGAAACTCGCTGTTCCATGCATTGATCGTAATCTGTTCCATTACTTTCCGCAGAGCCTCAAGCCCTTTCAGACGGCTGATACGATTTTCTTTCGCCTGTGACAGCATAACGATTGCTCTGACCGGATAGGACTTATTGTTACAGATCTCTGAGCTTCCGCAGACCGGCCATCCATTCGCGTACCATCCATCTTCTTCACGGATAAGAAGCGAACGGTCGCCATTCACCGTCCATGTTCCACGGTACTTTTCCCACAATCCTGCCTGCGTGGATTTTCCCGTCTCAGACGGCGCAGAAAAGAGCACCGCCGTATCTTCATAACACATATATGCAGAATGCAGTATCATTGCATGATCCCTGATAGCCTGCTTTTCCAGCGAGAAGGCCGCCAGGTATACCGTATCCTGGTCAAGCATCTCTGCCACTTCGGGAACAAACCAGACATGATATTGATTCATGCCCTCCTGACTGCTGACTGCGTAGTGCCAGTCCATTCCAAGAAAATTAATAAAGCGGCATTCCCCGCCCAACGTCTGAAATACCGTAAGATTATCACGGTAGATTACTCTTCCCGTCTTTTTCCCCAGAAGATCTTCTTTGATCTCATCAAGGTTCTCTGTCATCTCTACCTGATAATGGATGACCTCATCATCCGGCCTCTTTGCCTGCCCGGTCCGGAATTTTTCCAGATTCCGCGGACTTTTCATAGATAACGGAGCCGTAATCTCAATCTCCGTATGCCCGATCCTGTACAGGCGGGTGATTGACTCATTCTGTTCTACCATGTTCCATCTTCCCTCGTACACTCAATAAAGCCATTCTCCACAAGCGCACCGACAAAAGCGATCGTATCCCTTCTTGCAGTCTCTTCATCAATCTCATATGTATCCAGAACCATCTGTATCATCTCTTCCAGGCTATCCGCCTTCTCAATATTCTCCCAGATAAATCTTGCAGTATCACTGATCGTGATCATCCCGTTAAATTCCTGTGAAGTTGCCCCTGTCGGCACCGGCACACATTCACCCGCGATTTCCCTTAATATAAATTCCTTTACAATCTTCATATAACTTTTCTCCCTGATTTTATTGTTCCATCATAGCATTGCCACAGTCTGTATGCAACCGGGTCACCGTATCACCTTCGCATAACACCACATAATCCCCGGCGGGCGGAATCATATGCAGCCATACATGCTCGAAGAATTCCCACCAGAAATCTCCCGGCTCCAGCCACTTTTCTTTTCTTCTGACTTTGGTGATCAGAGCAAATATCTGCTCTCTCTTTACCGGTCCTTCTATCTGTGTCTGTGCATCGCCCACGATATAATACCCCTCCGGCCTGATCTTCCATATCCGGTGCATGACGAACTGCCCGCTCTTTCTCCGAAAAAATACAATATCACCTTTTGAAGCTCTCTGTCCGGCTTTTTGAAATATATCATATCCCTTGCATGGATCAGAAACGGTGCCATACTGCTTCCAAAGACCAACATGCTGACTTCCTTTCCCTCTTCCGTCAGTTCCTTAAGCATACCAACATATTCTCTTGTATCTACAACTTTCATATTCCTCATCCTGCTTCTCTCTATCCGCACTTCGTCCGTCCCGTTTTTCGCAAATTATGGTACAATTCTCAGCACATCCTTCGCATTGTTTTTTATGTATACATTAAATAGTACTCAATTTCTTTTTATCATACCATCGCGGTTTTCTTCCTGCAACATCAAAATATTGCTTTAATTTTTCTACGTTTTTCGACAAATCTTCGCATTAATTTTATATTTTTCTGTTTGATTGCTCCAAATTCTTATATTTTTCTGTTAATATATTCCATTTACTGTCCATTTGTATCATTTTTCTATCTTTTCACTCTTAATCTATGTTATATTATAATTACATAGAGCATATTCCATTTATATTTATTCTAATATACTCCTTATCACCCGATACATCCTGTCGAAATCGCTGATAATATCTGTCAAACGGATTGTGATAATGAAGCACTGCTGTTCCCAGCGCAATGGTGGTTACAAGATTTCCGGATGCTCTCCAGAAAAAATCCTGGTGATCCATCATGCGAATATTGCTATCCCAGCCAATACTGCGGATTTTATCAGTCCTGGCAACATAAACATTCGGCACCTTGCCCATAACGAAATGATTGCCGTCTACGCGTGTCATATGCGGGATTAATAACGGTTTCGGTGCATCTTTCATGCTAAATCTGGTAAACTCACTAACCGCTTCGTCCGGATTCTGGCAGCGTATCGCTGTCAGTACGCAAAACCAACAATATCAATTTCTGAATATCTCTCCAGAAACTCTACCTGCTTTCCTAACCGCGTCCTTACTGTAAGTAATTCATCATCATCCATACGCATGACATACGGCGTATCCACCCTTTCAAGCGCCTGATTAAGCCCATAGCTAAGCCCACTATTAAATGGCAGCTGAATGATCGTAAGCGAGTCTCCTTGCAAATCCAGAGGCTTCCTGCTGTCATCTGCAATCACGACCCGTACTCCCGGATAATATTTCTGCAAATTCTCATACAAACGCTTTGCCATTTTTTTGACGTTCAAAAGACTTGAAGATAACAGTTACATTTTCACGCACAAACTCTATCTAATAACCTATTGCACAAATCCTGCTTTGTATCTTCTTTTACAATCGCATAATAAATGTCTACTTTACTTTTTGCAAGTCTAATACTGCATCCAAGCTCACTATACTATTCCTTCTCTTAACTGTTCCAAATATTCTTCAAGCGTTTTGGCTTCTTTATATTCCTCGATTTTATTTATTACTCTTTTTTCTTCTTTTTCTGCCTCTTTCTTATTTAAAAATCCCGAATACACCCGATACATAGGATTGCTATCTGTATCTGAAAATAATAATTTTTTCTTTCCATTCTCATCTTTCTTAATATCTTCTGCTATCGCATTAAAGATACTACTTACCATGTAAAATGTAATAACATTCCCAAACAAATCAATATTCTGTTCATTTACATATACCACAAATATAGGCTCTCCTATCACTGCCTTGTCGATTTCAACATCATTTATGGACTTTATTTTTGATTACTTCTAATTTTCCCATTTTCTATTAATAGCAAATATAATTTTTCTATCAGAAATTCTTTTTCTTCTGCCTCTTTTATATTAATTTTCTCGTCTTTTATCTTTAATGTTGAGAGCACTTTTTGAAAACGTCTAAAATAATTGATTGATACAGTTAGCCATCTTCTTAATTCTTCCAGTTCTTTATTCTCTACGTCCTTTTTAAAAAATAAATCTATAATAGCTTCCATTCTTTCATATTCTTCTAATAAATCATTTATATTTTTTGCTTTCTCCATGTCAACATTATAGAAGGTCATAAACATACGTTCTCCAAACTGTTCTTTTTGTTATATATCGCTTATATACTTAAAGGATTGAATTATATAGTCAATACCAATGTTATGTAAAGGAATTATATTTGCATATCTCGTTACAGTTCCTAATTTATATGCGCATGCTCTGGAATAATTTTCAAAATATTTATAAAAAGCTCAACCTTAATACCAGAATCCTGAAACGTCAAATTCCATAAATCCTTTGGATTTTTTTCTAGTTTTCAATAACTTCTGCTTCTCCAACAATTCCTTTAACAGGGGCTGTTGCATATAAATACATGCGAGATATATTATTTTTACACAATCGTTTTCGGTATTCATATTTTTTTTTCTCCCGATAATATCTTCTCAATATATTGTGGCGCTATCGGTAAAATAATGTTTTTTTATTGTCGGAACTTGTATTAATGACAGAAAGAGTTACATTTAGTAATTGAGATAATTCAATTGCATATTTCTTTTCTTCTTCCAGAAAAGATTGTATGAATCTAATATCCCATGAAATTTCATCTCTTCTATACATTCTTTGTTCTATTTCTTTCGCAGAACACTCTACCAGATGAATTTCCGTAATTGGCATATTTTTAAATACATCGATGGAAATTCTCTCAACTTCTCCTTTTTCATTTATCAAACATAAATGGGCATTTAAGATAAAATTTTCTTCATGTAATACAATTTCTTTCATTGTTTCTAAAAGAATATGCTGCCGACTATCTATTTGATCTATTTTTTTGTTTTATATTGCCTCAACGGAAGCGTTTGATTAATTAACTGACTTGCTGTATAAGCGTTCATATCTTTTTTTTTCAATTTTAGGTTATTACTATATTGATCTTTTCCAGAACCATGAATACCACAAACAAGAATCATTCTATTTCCTCCTCCATATTCCAAACAAGAGCTACCTAATGAGGCAGCTCCTGTTTTACTTTTTAATATCCTGTAATTATATTAATCTCCTTTTGGCTATACAGCCATTGACGATATAACCATTCATCAATAAACAATTTAAAATCATCCCTACCAGAAAGTAAAAATTGTCTGATTTCTTTTTCCAAATCAATCATTTCCATTCTATTAAAAAAAGAAATTCTTCTCTGGCAAAGAGCCATTATAAACCAGCTCTGTACGAAACAGACGATAATACCCCCACTTTTTTTCTTCCAGTTCAAAATTATAACGTTTAAATAATTTGTTAAATTCATGTTTTTAGAATTATGTATTGTTATTAATGTTTTATCATCATTTAGCCATTCAAAGCTAAGTTCCATTAGATGTTGACCAATCCCCTGTTTTTGAAATCTTTTAGCAACTCGTAATGTACAAATCTTTTTTCTATATCATCATTTTTTAAAATAGCAACACCAGCTAATTGATAATCACATTCACAAATAATAATTTCTCTGTCGTTCTTTAATAAAATATCGGAAATAAATAACTGTGAGAACCACTCTTCAAAATTATTATATTCATATACCAATTTTTTCAAAAATATTTTGATTCGCATACGATATATACTTTTTTGCTCGGGAGATAATTCAGAGTAATTAATATATAATTTGTTATTAATAAATTTCATTACTTTATCCCCTTTCACAAACTTTTAGTGTTATATTATACTATCAAATGGCTCAAACTACAACCATTTATTAGATATTTTTGTAATTATTTTGACCTTCCTACTCGCCATCCAATAAATATCATCACCACAGCCAATGCTAAATCCATTATTAAATTTACTATATTATACCCTCCAGAGAGCCTTTGGGAAAATGTATTAATTAATGGTGTAGCAGAAACTATCGTACTTCCTGCAACTCCAAGACCTAAAACAACTAACACATAAGCAAAAACTGTCTTCATCTGCATTTTTTGATAATTGATTTTTGCAAAGCAGGAAAAATCACTGATTTTAGATTGATCACTGGCTTTCTTTTTTCCAATGATATGCCAAAACATGTCCAAATTTATCTTCCAAATCAACTTTCAAATATTCATTCCAAAGATCTTTTTCTAGTTCTCTGCACGACATTTGATTCTGTGTATATGAAACCATATCATACGAAGAAGGTTCCATTACGAGAAAATGTATCTGCCCAAATTCGACAAGCAATTCTTCTTTCTGTTCCATCCTTGCTGTAATATTTTTATCAATATTTCTTTTTTCATTAATTTTAAAATCCAAAACACGAGTTCCAGAAAATGCACTGTCAAGTGATTTATTAAACGGCTCACTGTCAAAATATAAGATATTCTCTAAATCAATATTCTGGATTCTAAAACGTATATAGATGTCAGAATACCGTTCCAAATCACTACCACTATTTTTTTAAATATGTTCTGAATTCATCAAATTTAACCGTTATGTAACTTTTTTCTTTTATAGTCTGTAAGTTCATAAATATTTTCAACCGCCTGCTCTAACGGAAAAATCAAAAGCTTTTTGTCATCTGTTTTCTCTTTCCCAGGAATCTTGATAAGTGTATATTCTTTCTGTGTTTCAATTTCACATTCTTCATTAAATACGATTGATGCATTATTTTCACACTCATTTTAGATGCCAAATCTACAAGATTCTTTTGTGGCACATGAAACGGAAAGCTAAATACAAGATTAGATAGGTTCTTATAATTTTGAATCTTAATTCCAATGTCCAGATACGGATTTTTTACTTTGCCTTTTAATATATCTCCTAAAAACCAAAAATTCACATGTAAATCAAATTCAGGATTTTGTCATCTTTATCTTCAACTAATTTATACCAGAATCCAAAACTTTCCAATATCTAACCTCCTTAATATAACTATATCTTATTATATCTTTTTTATTTTCAAACACAATTACAAATTTAATTCGTGTAAAAAATAATATTCAACTTTATGTTTTCACCTTAAACTTCAGCTGTAAATAGAAAACACCCAACTACAACTATTCTTTTTTTCTCTCTTCTCCCCGTCGAATCTCTGTAAGCGCTTACTTAAGAAATACTTATCCACATTGTAGCTCTGTTTCTTCAACTTTCCACAGTTACTTTCTTTTCTTAAATCTTCCCATTATTTTTTTGCGCTTTATTTAGCAAATATTTTCCTTCTTCTGTTTTATGGTAACAACTATAAAACATTCCATTTGTAACAATACTACAAATCAAAATTTTTATTATAACATTTATAAGTACTGTAAAATGGCACATTCTACATAATATATAGCATATTCCTCCTGTAATACATAAAATTCCAATATATTCCATATATTTTTTCACATAATATATAGGATTTATCTTTAAACCATATTTAAATACTGCATAAGGTTCATACCAAGTATTTGTTAACAATCTTGATATTGCCGATGCTAAATATATGCCAAACATGCCCCATTTATATCCTAATAAAAAATCTAACCCCAAGTTAATTACTGCCGTAAGAATTAAAAGATATTGCCCATATTTAAATAACCCCATCGTATTTTTATAAGCCCATACTGCATTTTGCATTCCTAGCATGTAAAAATTAATAGCTAGTATCAAAGGAATATTAAATTCAAGAACATAACTATTTCCAAAACATAATTTTACAATATCTCCACACACAAATAATATTCCAATTGTTCCCCATCCATATATCCAAAAATTAGTCAAATTTAAAACCTTAAAAAAACTATATTTTTTTCTTTATTTTCTATCGCATTTAAATTTCCTACACTAGCAGTTAAACCATTAAAATTTGAGTTGCCAACGCTCCTAATGTATTTACTAATAATGTATAATTTGAAACAACACCTACAGAAATTAACCCTTTTAAATATGTAATTATGATATTATCCGTATTATTAACCAATGTACTACTTAATTTATTAATTGTGAGTGCCTTGACATTTACAAACAACTTTTTTCTTTCCTCTTTGTTAGCGCCGGAGCATTTTTTTTGTGTAATAAACGGATACATTTTTTTTGCAATAAAAGATATTAAAAAATTATTTATAAATGTTGCTACTGTTTGTACTACTAGATAAATCATATAATTATGAGTTAAAATTAACAGAGGAATTTGAATAACGCTTTGTATTATTGTAATTATATAATTAAGCCCTAAAACAATGTAATTTTTTTGAGCAGCAGATATTAATGCACTTCTATAGCTAAAAAAATAAGTGCTTGCAGTATTAAACAAATAAAGTAGATAAATAGTATAAATACTCTCTGAGATATTTGGGGGATATTATAATTACCTTTAAAAATGGAATCATAAAAAGTCCTAAAAGCGCCACAACACATCCAATTATTCTATATGCTTTTCCATAAAAGCCCATAAGAGACGCTATTTTTTTCATTATCTTTTTTCTGCAATAGGTTTATATAATGCATAACCTATTGCTCCTCCTATTCCAAGTTCAGCCAATGACAACATTGATAAAATATTTGTTAACAATCCATTTATTCCTAAATAGTCTGCATTAAGACATTGTACAAAAACGATTCTACAAATATAACCCAAAAAGGGTATTGAGGAAATATCCACCAAATCCTGTTAAAATATTCATTATAGAATATTCACTTCTTGATCTGTCAATCATATCTATAATCTCACTTTCTATAAAATGTATTTCTTCGTATAAAATTCATTTTCTAAAACGCTATAGCATCTCCGCAATAACCTCTTATCAAAATCCTATATCCATATCATCCTTAAATGTCTATTGTTCAATATCCTTTCCTTGTCAAATCATCTATATAAGATAATTGCAAACGGTCCACATAAAATAAAATATCTTATGGTTACTTTTTGACTTCTTTTAAAATTTTCTTTACATCCTTCTATAGATACCATATCTTGATTACTTCACATTTGTTTTTAATCAAAGTATAGTCTTTCATAAATATTAATCATTAATTTTTTTATCATAATTCTCTTTTTTTAGGTCTCCACCCTAATTTTCTAATAATTCGTAAACACCAATACACTACTGGATTCATCAATTTATAATAGTTGATTTGCTGATTTATCTCTATATTTCCTTTATGTTTTATATTTTCATAACATGATTTTGCAAAATCTTTATCTTTATGTTTCAAAGCAATATCCAAATAAATATTTGCATATAATTTATCTATTTTATCATTCCATTTATCTTGATCATCTTCATTCATAAATTGTTTCACCAAATGTTTTCGAATATCTTTATATCCTTCCATTGCATTTAGCTCTTTTTGCATCACATTACCAGATGAAAAATGTGATAATGATTCTTTTTGTAAAACATATTTCATCAAAGGAATATCTATAAATCCTGCTTTACTTACATACGCTGCCATCATAACTAACTGCATATTCTGACCATTTCTTGAAGGATATATTTCTCTATCTGGATATAATTTATCTAACACATTCATCCGTATCATATAAGTTCCTGGCCAAAGATATGTCGTTCCATTAAACAACTCATTAAACACATTTTCTTTATTTTTCATATATTCATTTACTTCTAATAGTCGGTTACATAATTCCAAATTATCTTCTGTAACATAATATCCATTTGTCCTTACTAATCCATATGTCGAATGTTCTTCTAACCATTTACGCCTTATTTCAATTGACTCCGGTAGCATAATATCATCCGCATCCAATAATGTCAAAAATTCTCCTGTCACTTTTTTTAAAGCATTGTTGCAAGCCGCACCTACCCCTTCATTTTCTGACTAATATAAATAAATCTTGTAATATCACTTTCTAATACATGTCGATAATCTTCAATAATTCTCGCTGTTTTTATCTGTTGATCCATCATTAACCACTATCAATTCTATATTTCTATCGGTCTGATTTAGAACACTATCTAAGCAACGCCCAATATATTTCTCTGCGTTATAACAGGGAATAATTAAACTAACCATTTTTTATTCTCCTTACAATTCTCTTTATACACGCAATAGCTTTATTTTGTTTATTTCTCGTTTTTATTTTGCTCTGATTTAATTCATAAACTATCTCTTCAATTTTCTTATTATTCCACATTTCGTAAAATTGATTTCGATAATGGTCTTTATCTATTGTATTAATTAAACTCTCATTCCAAATTGCGATTTCTTCTGTTTTTGCAACACAATATATCAATTGATCTAAGCAATCTTTAAACCAACGTTCTCCTTTTTTCGAATGAATTATAACTGAAGATACTCCATATTGATTTAACATTTCGGATGAAATTCCTTTAAACTCCAGAAATCCCCTATCGTAATATCGCTACACCTATCAATCCCTTTAAATTTACACTCAAAACACGAAGGTCTTACATAATAGTTATTTATAAATCCTTGTATATATGAACTTTCCTTATAATGCTCACGAAAAAACAGAACCATTTGTTAAGGTATAATCTAATGTTACATCATTAATTCCCCTTGTTTTATTTCGAAACTGCATAGATATAACCTTATTAGAACCAAATTGTTCTTTTAAATATCTTTCCAAACTCCTGGTGAAGGAACTCCATGACATATCAAATCGACACACAACAAATTATCATAGTCCTCATTTAAGAAAGCTTTTTAATCCAGCTATCTGGCATGGCGTTCCCGAGAATAAAATCATTCTTCCTTTTTTTTAAATTTTCTTTCACCTTGACAAAAGTTGTCCCGATACTACTTTGTATATATTTTGTTCCTTTTACTTTATACAATTCGTTATTATCTTCAATACTAATATGGCCTAGTTTCATTTGATTATCAAACGCTGCTCCAAATACCATTCCTTTATTTTTTAAAATTTTTTCTTGCTATTATTGCAAAAATTCCGCCAGAACTACTCGACATATGTTCCTCCTGATTCTTTGCATAGCATGCATATGCAGCAGTATCACTATTTACATGAGGCGGATTTATGCTTGGACAAGCTCTTAAACATCTTTACAATTAATACACTTTTCTTCATTTACCTTTGGATACTCAAACCCTTCCTCATCCTCTAACATATCAATTGCATTTAAAGGGCAAATATTATAACATGCATAACATCCATAACACTTCTCTTTTTTAAGACCACTTATATTACAACTCATATTTTCTCCAAAATAGTTTTAATTTTTCTTCCTTGTTCGACATAGTTCGGTATAGTTTCTTTTAAATGCTTTCTAATATGGATTTCTCGTTCTTGAATCCATTGAAATGCATTTGTAAGCTCTTCTCCATTCCTTAATTCTTGTACTGGCAAAACATAATTTTGATCTGTTCCAAATATATCTTTAGCAATTCCTCTAGCTTTAACGGAATATCCAACAACTAAAGTTGGTACCTCCGTAGAATAAGCAGCTATTGTTGAATGTGTCCTTGCACCAACAAATATTCTGCATTTAGATATAATGTATTTTAATTGTGGTGCTGTATGATCATTTACTAAAATAATCCGTTCATTATAATTAAACTCTTTATATATTTTTTGCAATATCGTTCGATCATCATTTTGTTTCCATACGACATGTGGGATTAACGCAATATACATACTCGTATGATTTAAAATATACTCTATCATTTTCCGATAATTTTCATATGCACTTCCATTACATTTTTCATTGAAATTATCATCGGACTTATATTAACTCCTATCACATCCCCATTCTCAAACCTTTTATCTAAGATACATTTTTCAGATTTCATATAGAATGCTGGATCTGGATTTAATATCACATTTGCTCCTATTTCCTTTAATGATTGATATGTAATACTTTCTCTCGCTACAATCAGATTATATGATTTTAAATCTTCTAACACTTTCTTTTTCTTTATAACTTCCGGCTCTATAGAACATCCCCATAAAACTGTTTTTATTCCTTTTTTTTGATATTCCTTGTTCAAAAAAGCATAAAATGCCTGATTTTCATAGCAATAATTATCTCCACCTGCAGATAATGCAAAATCTACTTTTCCTTTTATTTTCTTAATTGAATCTACATATGGTAATCCATCCATATCTGTATAATTATTTTTTAATTTTAATTTCATGTACGCTCTTATTAAACGGGCTTTACTTATTTTCCCATTTTTTGCATCTAAAACATTACAAAATTTTGCTAATCCATATATAATGTCTTCGTCCATTTCTTCTGATAAAATTGTTAAAGGTTCTTTTATCAATGTATATGTACCTCTAACAATTGCCTCACATCCATGATTTCCACTACTACCATTTCCATACAAAGCAATCCTCATCTTTCTTCCTTTCTCATTCGTCCAAACAAAAATCCTAACGGTCCATTTGCTACTTTTATAAACCACCATTCAATAATTAACAAGCCTACTGTAAAAAAGAATACTTCCAAATATCCCTAATCGAATAAGAATGTTCCCCGTAATTTTATAATCTATCAATCTTATCATTTCTATCAGCAGATTATTAGTTACTAGCAAAACAATTGTATTTTTTCCATATTTTTCCAAAACTAATAATAATTTAGAATTATTGCTCTCAGCATTTTTAAATAACGCCAGAACAGAAACTGATGTCATTGTTGCACACAAAAATAAACTACAGGATTTCCAATCCTTCCCTCTATCATTTCAACGGAACCATTTACCTGCGCTAGCATAGCTGCAATAATTAACAAGATATATTTTATTCTACCTAGTTTTTCAATTATTAAATATTGCTCAATTAATATACCAATTTCAACAAAACAAATGCCCAGCATAATTTTGTAAATAGTACTTCCAATATGTATCGTAGATTTTGTACTAATACATATTATTAAAAAGACAAAGGAAATTATTATATCTCTCCATTTATATTTGTAAATAATTTTCATTATTATCTCTGAGAAACAATATACCGGAATAAACCATAAGGCATCTATTCCTTGAAACGTAATTACTGAAGTAATCTACTAAAAAAAGAAATAGGTTGACCATCAAGCAAATCCAATATTGTATAAAATAATATAAGAACTCCACCAAAAAACAAATATGGAATTCTAATGTGTACCATCTTCGTATTATTTTTTCTTTCAATAAACTATAGCTTTTTTGTCTTCCTTTTCTACACATTATAATTCCACAAATAATAAAGAAAATCGGCATATGAAAAGAGTAAATCCATATATGAAGGCAATTAATTTTTGACATTGTATGCCCAAATATCATAAGGATAATTGCCAATCCTTTCGTAAAATCAATATAACGTAACCGCATAATTATAATTTTTCATCCAATAATTCTTCTATCTTTTTTATAATACAATCTGGTTCAAATTGTTTAATTATATTTGTTGCATTGTAAGCACATAGTTCTCTTTTTTTGGTTCTTTATATAATATTTTAATTAAGTTTGTAATATCAACTTCATTATTATCTACCAAATAACCATTTTTCCCAGACTCAATAAATTCCTCTGGTCCTTTGAACGGACGGCAACCACTGGCGTTCCTAACGCCATACTTTCTATAATTGTGATTCCCTGAGATTCAACTAACGATGGATGAATCATTAAATCAGCTTCTGCTATATATGGATATGGATTACTATTTCTTCCTATTAAAATTAATTCTTTTTGTAATTCATAATCATTTATTTCTTTTTCAATCTTTTTTTTTCTACACCATCACCAATTATAACCCATTTAAAATCCATTCCAGCCGCTTTCAACTTGCATCCAATCTTCGGACATAATAACATATTTTTTTCCGGTGTCATTCTACCAACTGATACTATTTTAAATTTTGTATTTTGAAACTCCACAGGCATATATTTACGCGCTTTTTTTATTAACTCAACAGGATCAATCATATTAGACACTACATACAGTTTTTTCTTTATATCTGCAAATTGTTCTTCCAATAATTTTTTGCTACTATTAGATACCGCAACAATACTATCCATTTTTTTTTATACGCCATATCTAAGGATTTTATCTCATGATAAGAAAGATTCATCTCTCCATGATGCCACCAACTTATTTTTTATTTGCTTGAAACGTAAATGCTGCAAGTTCAGTACAAATCCCTGGGCGCTATGCAATAACTATATCATATGATTTTCGTAAATCTTTAAATAACTTCCGCATACAGACCATAAAATGACGACTCACTTTTTGTTCCACATATATATTCCACTCTAAACCAAAAAGAAAAACCAATCTTTTTTCCTTATTGCTCTTACCAAGCACGGTACTAATCTTCCAAAAGCATTGTCTAATGAATATACTTTTATATTAACCTCTTCTGGAACTTCCTCCAAATAATCACCTGTATGTTCCAAAAGTAATAAATCTACTTCATATTTTTTATAATCAAGTTTTTTCAGAACATCTATTAGTGATCTTTCACAACCACCCGAATCTAAATGCCCATTAATAAATAAAATTTTCTTCTTCATTGTTCACTTATTTTTCTTAAGAATCAAAGCATTAATTCTAATCTGTATTTATATATACCTGTTAAAATTTTTAATTTAATCGGAATTTGCAACTTTAATATATGTATTCTCTCGAACATTTCTTGCACTTCATTTTCCAACAAAATTCTCTTACACTTATCTATCTTTTCTTTTTTACTGAGTAAAGATGTAGAAATGATATCCCCTACCGCATTATATACAAAGAAAAGAAGGACCAAATCAATTTGATGTGAAAGGTCATATATTTGACATTCCGAAAAAATCTCTTTAATTCGTTTATGTAACTTCTTATAATCTTTCCATTTATCGCTAACAAATGTATGCGTCGCCGAATCAGGATTCATCCAATAATGATAAAAATATTTACCTTTCATATAATAAAATGAGTTTGCATGATATAACATCTCTGCACCAAATAATAAATCTTCTGAATAACGTATTCCTTCTTCATAATAAATTTTTTCTTCTTCAATAAGTACACGTTTGAAAAGGCAAAGCCAATTAGAAATTGTAGGAGGATACTCTATATTTTCCATCATAAGTAAATGTGGAAAGTATTCTTTTTCTATCTGAGTCCGATTATAATACCCCGCCCTTATGTCATGTGTATATATTTGTTGTTCATCTTTATGTTCTTTTACACAATCACACATCACTACATCACAATCATATTCTTCTGCAATCTGAATCATTGATTGATACATAATCGGCTCAATATAATCATCACTATCTACAAAAATACAGTACTCTCCCGTAGCTACTTTAAGTCCACTATTTCTTGCCGCTGCTACTCCTGCATTTTTTTATGAATTGCTTTCACTCTGGAATCCCTTTTGGAATACTCATCACAAATTTCTCCCGAACTGTCTGGAGATCCGTCATCGACCAGAATAATTTCCAGATTTTCATATGTCTGTGTTATTATTGAGTCTAAACATTTCTTTAAAACTGCCTATACTTTATAAACTGGAACAATTACACTTATTTTTTTCATAACTCCCTCATTTTATTAACGCATATAATTTTTCTAATTCCTGTCTATTTGAATAATCATTTTTATACGTATTATCGATTAACTGATTCATACGTTTTTCATCCTTTAGAAGTTCTACAATCTTCATAGCGCATTCTTCATTTTTCATTGGTACTATTATTCCATCATACCCATCTTGCAATTGACTAGCTGATGTCGCGAAATTTGTAATAACAACAGGCTTGTGTAATATTTGTGCCTCACGAACAGTTACTGCCTTTCCTTCATATCTCGATGGCTGAATATATAAATCACACCCTTTTATATATGGATACGGATTGCTCTTTTTCCCAAGTAATATTACATTTTGTTCCATACTCGCTTCTTTTATTCTCTTCTGTATCAAGCCTTCCTCTCCACCGTACCCTATGATATACCATGTTACCTTTATTCCCGTTTCTAAAATACTTTTACAAATATCGGGAACATTATCAAAATTTTTAGCATCCGAATAGCGCCCCACAGAAAGTAACACCTTCCCTTTTTATTCGGAAACAAATCTTCCCTCACCTCATTTGCTTGATTTTCAAGCAAGTTTGTATCAAGCAAGTTTTCAATTGTTATCGCCTTATCTTTAAATTCAGGATATATTTGAACAAATTTTTCTGTACACGGTGTTGATACACTTGCTATATAATCTATTTTTGAATACAATTCTCTATCTCTTTTTTATTTGGATTCAAAACAGTATAATCCGTATGATTCCACGCAACTTTAACTTTTGCATCAACCCTTTCTATCAAAACATCTGGCACACCAAGAAATGAAATTCCAATATCATATTTTCCTGGTATCTTAGGCAACAAAGGTAAAAGTGACTTAGATATGTACTGCATTGCCATCCAAACTCCAGTATTTTCTTGCTCCTTTATACAATGTATTTTCATAGAAAACTTTGCCCACAGCCTTGCCACTCCATACTTCCATTTTTTACTTAATAATAACTCTTTTATCGGCACATCAAAGGTTCCATATTCTGGCATAACCGAAAGTACCTGCACCTCTTTTGGAATTAGCTCAAGAAATTCTCCTTCATGTCTATATAAAAAAAGCGAAACCTCATAATTACTATAATCTATACTCCCAAGTAATCCCAGTAAACTGCGCTCCGCACCACCAATAAACATCGATGGCATAATAAATAATATCTTTTTCTTCATAATTCTCTGTCTTCGATCGGCACTATTTTAATAGCCCTTTCCTGTGTAACAATAGACGCTGGTGGAATATATTCTTTTACTACACACCCCGCGCTAATCACACAATTATCTCCTATTACAGCTCCTTTTAAAATAATAACATTTGCCGCTATCCAGCAATTATTTCCTATTATTACATCACCCATAGTATGCTCAAATAGTACACCTTTTTCTTTATTAAACTGATGATTATTATCGAAAATTTTAACATTCGGGCCAAATTGACATCCATTTCCTATGGTTATGTTCTTTTTTGCACTAATCATTACATTCTCGTTAAAATAAACCTTATCACCAATTTCAACTTTCGCATTCTTATCTGCTATAATAACGCATCGTCCATCACTAACTACATTTTTTCCAATACATATCTGGCTTGTTTTATGAACCTGCAATTTTGTATTATACCCCAATAATACAATTCCTCTAATCTTTAAATTTTTACATTTAAAAACTTTATTAAGTTATATTTTAGTACATTCCATGTTACTCTAAAATATGGTTTCATTCATCTACCTTCTTCTAAAAACATCTTTTTCCAAACATCCGATGAATCGGTTTTAGTACCTGACTTCTTAATATTTCTTTTTCCCCATCCAGCTTTTAGCAAACCAGTGAATTGAATAGGTCTTTGTCGTTTTATTAAGTCTTCCCGTCGGATCATCATATGGATTAAAATATTCTATTGGGAATATTTGTGCTCCTTCTATTTGCTGCTTCTGTCCATTTCGTATTAGACCTTTTTTTTTTCCAATGCTTCTGTATTCAATATTGGACATCCTCTTGTTCCATGTTTTCCGTCAAGAAGTGGATTATATTCTTTTAGCATCCCTTCAACAATCTTATTTCCTCTCTCTGCCCCAAATCCTACTCCTGTATTTACATATTCTTCTGTCTCAAATCCAAAAATGCCGGATACCTAAGCAATTCATCCAATGGCCTTACAACCTCCACATCAACATCAAAATATATTCCTCCTTCTCGAAGAATAATTTGCAGACGTGCATAATCACTTAAAAATGCGAACTTTTGTTGTCATATGTATACGTCGTATAAGCATTTTGATATACATCATAATTGTCTTCATTCCATTCAACAATTTCATAATCTGGGCAATATTTTTTCCAGCTTGCGATGCACTTTTTGCTTTTGTCGGTAATTCATTCTTTCCAAACCAACAATAATGTATTTTCTTTGGAATCATTAGTTTCTCCTTTTTAATTGACCAATTTTCAAATTAATTTACACTTTTTCTTAATTACGGTCGTTAATATCCATCCCAATGGTGTACATAAAACAGTAAGTACTTTTCTTGGTGATTCAACAATATAATTTTTATTTCCTGCAATCAAACTACTAGAGCAATAATGTATACAATCTCTAATCAATCTCTTCTTACTTGTAGGATAAGTCATTGCCACCTTTCTCAAAAAAGCAAATCCTTTAGGATTTTTCAAGTACTGCCGGAACATCGTATTGCTCGATCCATCCATTTGATACTCAACATCACATAATACATCATTCAGCACAAAAAGCTTATATTTTTGATCAATTAACGTATATTTATACACCAATCCAACATACTTTTCGCCTTCAAACACTGGATACGGTGGAACACTGTTGATAACATCTGTACGATAAACTAATTTTTATCTCCCTCTCCACCAGATGCATAATAACCTCCAAGTGTGGTCTCTTTTAATCCATACGAGAAGTCTTTTCCTATGATTCTTCCGATATTCATGTCTGCATCCAGTCCTATCAAACCGGCATAATTTTTATTTCTTACTTTCAGCCAGGCAGTTTTTATTTTTTCACAGCCCCTTCTGCCATTCTATCATCAGAATCGATACATACATTTAATTCTGTATGTATATTCTCATACGCTACATTATGAGCAGTGTGCATTCCTCCGTTTTTTTTATAAATATACTGTATCTCAAATCCGTTATCCTGGTTCTTCCAGCCTTCTACCAGTTCCCTTGTATTATCACTTGATCCGTCATCTACGATTAACCATATAAAATCTTTGCATTCCTGCTCACAAAGGCTCTGATATGTACGTGGTAAAGTGCTTGCCCTGTTGTATGCAGGTGTAAATACTGTTAATAATGCCATATCAGTTCACCTCTGCCTTCCTAAGATAATATTCTTCCAGCCATTTTGCGTTTGTCTCTACATCATATTTTGCTTTTTTGATTTCTTCACTTCTGTCACGCTTGCTAATCTTTACCTGTTTTAAGATTTCGCCTGCCCATTGTTCTGGAGTTTCTTCCAACCCTTCCACTTTCACCAGATCTTTTGTAATAATACATTCTTCCGACACTCGATCCGAAATAACCGCAGGCACTCCTGCCGCCTGCTCCTCAATCATTGTAACTGGAAGTCCTTCATATAAGGAGGGGAATACGAACACATCCATTGCCTGTAATAATTCCGGGACATCTCTTCTAACGCCCATAAAATGACATTATCTTGTAATCCCCTGTTCTTTTTACTTTATTTTCGATTTCTTTCCGCCCTTCTCCATCTCCTATCAACATTAATCTTACTTTTGATTCTTTTCAAAACACTTTTCAAAAATGTCTATCAGAAATTTATGATTCTTCTGCGGATTAAATCTTCCAATGTGTCCAATAACTAGATTTTTTTTTCAAGATCTAGCTCTTTTTTTATTTTTTTGCCTTTTTTCTTCTTCATAAATATACTTTTCCGCTGCAATTGCATTCGGAAGAAGCCGATAAGTTTTTCCTCCAAACATCCAGTCTCCCGCTGCTTTTACCACAGGCAAATAATTCCGTTGCTGTTTCAGGGATCTTTCTCATATAATATCTTTTGAACAAATATTTAATATTTTTGTCTTGATTACTGTTATGACTATGCGCAATTCGAACCGGAATTCCGCATTCTTTCGCACATTGCAACGCTACAGAACTCAGACAGTCCTGATGTACATGTACAATCTTATATTCCGGATGAGTTCTAAAAAAGCGTCTCAATTCTGCTTTGTATCTTCTACTCCACGGCACAAGCCTTGATACGTGATAGATTCTTCCGCCTAAAGACTTTATTTCCTCGTCATAATCCGCTTCAAATTCTCTATGCACTAGGAAATCGAACTGTACTTTACTTCGATCTATATGACGATAATAATTCATAAGCATCGTCTCAAGACCTCCGCGCCCCATATATGTAACAACATGTAATACTCGAATCATTATTCTCCTCTATCCCAAAAGATTATTAACACTATACAAATAGAATCCCAGATACCCCACTACCATTACAACATAAATCAATCTTGCTGATCGTTTGGTAAACATATGATCAATCTCCCATGGCAATAAGATATAACTATATAACGAGAAATAAATTGGAAGACGACCAATAAATATTCCACTTGTGAACATAGATACTATATAGAATCCAACAGATACGATTGACATATTCGTACACAGATTAATAACTTTATCATCTTCATTCCGTATAAATCTTAATCCTATTAAAGACAGTACCGATGGCACTGCATACACTAATACACGCAATGCATTCGTTCCATTATCATTCCAACTCTGCCAGTCAGACACAACATTTTTATATTGCGTCTCGGCTAACATAGAATCCAACACATTTGTAAACTGCCCAATACCAGCCACAATTGCAATAACTGCGACCATAAAAAGTAATGTCTTTTTATTCCATGCCTTTCCCTGTGCAATGAAGATAAATGGAATAACCAGTAAAGCGCTCTGATGCATCAATGAGGCAATCAGAATTAAAATAATTGCTTTTGCGTACTTCTTATCCAGTATAAATTTAATTCCTATGAACGTAATCGTAACCGCCAGAAACTGTCGGATACCATTGAACATCCATGAAATGTAATCCGTCGAAGCAATAAATAAGAAAAAGCTTACCAGATATCTGCTGGAATATTTACGATATACATATATCAGCACCCCCGCCTGAATCACAGCTAATACTATAAAATATATATTAACGTGATTTCCTACAATACATTTGATGACCGCTGACACAAAATAGAAGCCTTTATCCTTCTTTACTGTTGTCATATAAGATGCTATACCGCCTAAGCTTACTGGCATTTCAGAAAAGCTTTTTTTTCATATGCCCACGTATCACCTACATGTCCTCTGTTACCGCACCATATAATCAACGGTAAGAATGTCACAACCGCCCACACCGGTCTCCACCGATATTCTTTTTTCCCACACACCGTCTCCACTCGTTTCACCGATGTCAATACAGACAGTATCGCCATCACGGCAACCCATCCGATTATCAATATATAATTCTTGTCCATATTCTTCTCCAAATAATTGATTGATATTGCAGGGATTCTCTTACCTGCTTCATGCGTTTTCAACACTTAATTTTACCATATATTCCTTAATATTCCAATACAGCACGATAAGCATAACTCACCATTTGTACCGATATCTCGTAATTTATAACGTTTTTTCTTATTTACCTCTCATATTCCATTTCTACCCCTACAAGTTTTATATCACCTTCTTTTCCATTCATAACACTTCACGTTTTCTCATGTATCTCCTTTTTCTATTCTTTTCGTCATTTTTGCCATATTATCCCGTCTTTTCTATTGCGTTTGTGCATTTTATATGATATGTTGACCTTAACACATTTGGTGTTTACATGATGTAAGGGAGATAATTATCGTGTAACGCCCAACACACATTGGCATTACTGAAAGGAGGCCTATATGTTTAGAAAAAGTTATTGGAAAAAGAGATTTGCTCCTGTCCTGGCAGGCGCACTGGTGATTTCTTCATTACTGGTACCGCCTGGCCACGCATTCGCAGCCGATCCGGTTACTTCCGAAGAACAGACTGTAAGTCCTGAGACACCGGAAGTTAAGGACGTAACGGATTCCACAGATGCAGCGACCACCGATGCGAACCTGACCACCCCGATTCCGTTTCGGATTCTGTATCAGATTCTGTAGCCGGTACTTCTGCAACAGATGCTTCATCCGCTAAGGAAGCTGCTAAGCAGGACGTGAAGGAGACAAAGGAAGCAAAGGCAGCTGACGATGCAGTTACCGATCCGATTCCGGACAAGACTCCTCACCTCGTATACGGTGACAAGAGTCTGGCTGACGAAGATGCTTTCGTCCTGCTGATCTTCGGCGACGGCTTCACTGCTTCCGAGCAGGATTCGTTCTATACCAATGCTCAGAATACCGCGGATTATCTGATGGATACTTCTCCTTGGAATGAGTTCAAAGATACGATCAAGATCTACGCTCTCGGAGTTGTATCGAATGAATCGGGCGCAAAAGCAGACACAGCGATCAACCAGGAGCAGGCGAACGCAGACACACGCGACACCTACTTCGGATCTTCATTCTGGTCAGGCGGTATGCAGCGTCTTCTTACGATCAGTTCAGATGGATCTAAGAAAGCAAAGCAGTTATCAGATCAGTACCTTCCTGCAGCAGACTTTAATGTTGTGATCGTCAATGCTACTACATACGGCGGAAGCGGCGGAGATGTATGTGTTGCTTCTCTTAATAATGAATCACTCGAGATGATGCTTCACGAGCTTGGACACACCACTGCCAAACTTTCGGATGAATATTTCGCAGGTGCAAGCTATGCGGCCGAGATGCCGAATATGACAGCTGAGTCTGATCCGGCAAAGGTCCGTTGGTCACGCTTCATCGGTAAGAATGGTGTCGGTGTCTACGAATATGACAATGGCGGTAACGGATGGTACCGTCCACACCAGAATTGTAAGATGCGTTTCCTTGGCAAGCAGTATGCTTTCTGTGAAGTGTGTAAAGAACAGATCCGCAAGACCTTCTGCCAGGATTCGAATGTAACCAAGTTATTCTTCCAGCCTTATGCAGACATGTTCTATGAGTCTGACACAGGCAAAGATATGCGTGAATATTTTATCCTCCGCAGAGGTAAGAATGAGATCACAGGCGATAAGCTTGGTGATGCTTTAACGCTTACTTACAAGGATGCGGATGGCAACGTAGTATCCGGTATTCCTAACAAAGCCGGAACTTATACCATCGAAGCTACATTTGCCGGAGACAGCACATATGAGAAATGCAGTCAGACAGCTTCCTACACGATCGAATTACCGGACCTCATCACTCTCGATGTTCCGTCCAAGGTATACGACGGCAAACCTGCCGACCTTAATTATACCGTTAATTATGACAAAGACTATACGGTAAAAGCGCATTATAAAGGAACTGTTCCTTACGCCGCTGAGATCACTTATGACTATGACAGCGACGAAGCACCGGTAACTCCTGGCCGTTACAGCGTAACCCCTTACCGCTTATGACAAAGCCACAGGAACTGCGATCAGCAGCAAGACCAAAGACTATGAGATCACCTTCAAGTCTACGACCCTTCAGAATAACGATACAGCCGATTATCCGGGTGCTATGCCTTATTATAACAATAAGACGATCGTATTCTCAGGAGAAGGTTACACAGTAAACGATCAGTCTCAGTTTGAAGATGTTGCAAAAAGACTTTGTGAAGTAATTCCGTTCTACAGAACCTTTCAAAGAAGCTGACACGTACTTTAACTATCACACGGTAGAGACCGTATCCAATGAATCCGGCATCGGTCAGAAAGCCAAAGATACTTACTACAAACTGACTTATGACAAGAATGGTAAGATTGTTCCGACAGACGAAAGTACCGCCGGTGCAATGTACATTGGTAATAATGTCATCACATCTTACTACAAAGCTAATATCGTTATTGTAAATGATAAGAATGTCAAGACAGGTACTACATTCAAGAACAAGCGTTTCACCATCTACACGACAGCAGATGAGGCCGGCATGCAGTTTGCGGCAAATGAACTGCGCAATTACTTCACTAACCACGAAGAAGGCTATACTCCTTCTACAGACGCCGAGAAAGATGCGGAAAGAACCGAATTCCTGAAAGCGCTTTATTACACCTGGTATGGATCTGATTACGCTCCGGTATTAAGCCGTGCGTATGACGAGACATTTACGGAGAACGGATCTCCGATCGACCTTGCACCATATTTCCATACTTATGTATTGGGCAAAGAGGTAGAGGGCGTTGCTTATAAGATGACTTACTATGCAGATGATAACGGTGCTGTCGGAGAAGAACTTTCCGAAGTTCCTTCAAGGCAGGTACTTATCATGCGAAAGCGGAGCTTGTCATGGACGATGTGTCCGCGTATGGCGAGCCTTGTAAGAAGGTTACTTTAGACGGTGAGACATATTCGCTTCCTCTGGCACGCGGATGGACCACTTACACGATCAGACCAAAGATGATCCGGAGAATCCTGATCCGGAGAATCCTGACAAACCGGATCCTGGTACACCGGATGATCGAAGAATCCTAGAAGCGATAATCCTGGACAGAATCTGAAGCCGAATCAGAACCTGAATAATAACAAGAATACAACCAAGAATATAAATATTAACAAATCAACCAACGGCAAAGCTTCTAACAAAGCTGCAACCAGAACCGGCGATCAGTCACCGGTATGGATGTACACACTTCTTTCTCTGGCAGCACTTGCTGTGATCGCAGCTGTGATCTGTAAGAGAAGATTCCGTAGATAAGGTAGATAAAAAAGCTTAGATAAAAATCTTTAATAAAAGGAAACTCCTTTCTGGCATCTGCCAAAAAAGGAGTTTCCTTTTACCGTCTTTGATTATATTATACTCTCTCGATCCCCTGTATCGTCTTCTTCACAACCTTATCCTTATCGAATTCCCGCGCCATCTTATCTCTGCCGCATACTCCCATTGCTTCGCGTTCTATACGGCTCATTTGGGCGATCTTACTCATCTTACGGTACAGATCATTCCAGTCCTCTGCTTCACACAGAAGACCGCTCTTACCATCGTCTACGGCTTCTTTACAGCCCGGAATATTGCTGGTGATCACCGGTCGTCCGGTCGCTGCTGCCTCCAGAAGTACATTTGACATTCCCTCATGATAACTTGGAAGCACGACACAGTCAGCCATGGCATAATACGGTCTCGGATCTTCTTGGAATCCATGGAATACTGCGATCTTTGCATCCACCAGCTTATCAATCTTTTCTTTGTATTCATCTTCGAAGAATCCTACCAGATCCAGAACGAACGGTACTTCTTTTCGCTGTAGTTCTTTCGCTGCATAGAACAGTTCGTCCATTCCTTTTTTCCTTCATGATCCTTCCAAGATATAGAAATGCACTTTGTCATTCTCCGGATATTTCTGATAAGTATAATACTTAAGATTTACTCCTGCCCCTTTAAGCAGACACATCTGTTCCCCGACGGATGATCTGCTCCTGCAGGAACACCTTCGCATTTCCCTTATTTTCGAAATACACTGTCTTTGCCTTTTTAAGGCTGTTTTATACATTCTTATAACGATTTCCCGAAGTCCCTTCTTCTGGAATGCAGTTCCGAGTCCCTGTACGTTGACACAATATGGAATCCGCATCTGTCGGCAGGCATATCCGGCATATACATTAGGCTTGATCGAATAGGTAACTACCATATCCGGGTGATGTTCTTTTTAATAACCGGCGGTAGGTCAGATACAGCTTCATATCCGTCTTCGGGTTGATCCCACGACGGTCCACATCCGTCTCGATCATTGTACATCCCATTGCTTTAAAATCATCCTCATGCCCTACAAATGGTGTACTGATGATCACGTCGTAATCTTCCATAAGTTTCCCGATCAATTCTCTTCTGAACTGCCACAGCATATAAGAATGATTGGTGATGACCATAAGTTTCTTCTTTGCTCCGGTTCCGCCTTCTACGACTCCGTCACTTCGAAGCACGGAGAATACCGTTCCGATAAAGCACCGGATATCCATAAGCGGCCCCATCTTTTTTACATACTCGCCGTCCAGTCTGGCTTTGACAGGGATCTCAAGTTCATCTCTTCCGTTGATCTGTGCCCATCCGGTAAGTCCCGGTTTTACATCATTAGCCCCGTACTTGTCACGTTCTGCGATCAAGTCATCCTGATTCCAAAGTGCCGGTCTTGGTCCGATCACAGCCATATCTCCTCTGGCAATATTCCAAAGCTGCGGAAGTTCATCTAATGATGATTTTCGCAGAAAATGTCCTACTTTTGTAATATACTGATCTGGATTCTCCAGAAGGTGTGTCGGCTTATCGTGCGGCGTATCTGTGCGCATGGAGCGGAATTTGTACAGGTTAAAATATTCCTTATGGATTCCTACTCTTTTCTGCGAAAAAAAGACAGGAGCTGTGATCCCGTCTTCTTTCTTGATCGCCACAATAATTGCCAGATAGACGGGTGATAATACCACCAGACCGATCCTCCAAGAGCTCTTCCTATTATGTTCTTAACCTTCATATATTTCCTTTGTCTGAAAGACAAATGATCCTCTTTGAACATATCTGTTATGCCTCCTGTATTCTCTGGTTCTATTGTGTTGATTTATTTAATTTTGGATGATAGGTCGGAACGATGCTTTCCACAATCAGACGCATATCATCGGTCTCATTCTGTGCTGCGCTCTCAAGGACTCTGAGTGCATGTGCGAGCTTGACTTCATCTACATCGATCGGATGTCCGATATGTATCAGCTTATTCGGTGTATCCGTCATACCTTCTTCGTCCATCAGAAGTTCTTCGTATAATTTTTCTCCCGGACGCAGTCCCGTGAATTCAATCTTGATATCCTGATCGACTTTATAGCCTGACAGCCGGATCATATTCCTTGCAAGATCAAGGATCTTTACCGGTTCTCCCATATCCAGGACGAAGATCTCTCCGCCTTTGGCATAGGCACCTGCCTGAAGTACCAGTGATACCGCTTCCGGAATCGTCATAAAGTAGCGGGTGATCTCCGGATGTGTGACGGTTACCGGTCCTCCTTCTGCAATCTGTTTTTAAATAACGGAATAACACTTCCGTTACTTCCAAGTACATTGCCGAACCGCACTGCTACATATTCTGTGTTCGATTCTTTATTATAAGTCTGTATGATCATCTCACAGATTCTCTTGGAAGCTCCCATGATATTCGTTGGATTGACAGCCTTATCTGTAGATATCTGTACAAATCTCTTAGCATTCCATTTATCTGCCATTCTGACCATATTATAAGTTCCGAGGACATTATTCTTGATAGCCTCGTTCGGGCTGCCCTCCATAAGCGGCACGTGCTTATGTGCTGCCGCATGATAGATGATCTCCGGACGGTACTGTTCGAAGATACTGTTGATACGGTTCTCATCACGTACAGAACCGATCAGCACCACCAGGTCAAGCTTCGGCTGTTCCCTTAACAATTCCTGCTGGATATCGTAGGCGTTGTTCTCATAAATATCGAAGATGATCAGCTGTTTCGGGCTGTGCTTTTTGCGATCTGTCTGCATAATTCACTTCCGATCGAACCTCCGCCGCCGGTTACCATGATCACTCTTCCTGATACATAATCCATGACCTCGTTCAGATTGACATGGACTTCATCTCTTCCCAGAAGGTCATCAATATTCACCGGACGCAGTTTACTTGCCTTGACCTCTCCGTTGACCAGCTGATATACTCCCGGCAGGATCATAAGTTCACAGTTTGTATCCTGACAGATCTCCACGATTGGTCTGATCTTTGCTGCATTTGCCGATGGTATCATCAGGATGATCTGCTGGACATTGTATTTCTTGACGCTTTTCTTAATACTGTTCCGATTACCGACAACCTTGACTCCCTTAATATATCTTCCGATCATATACGGATCATCGTCTATGATACAGACAACCTTCTGATCCAGATATTTACTGTTCTGGATCTCTGTGATCAGACTTCTTCCGGCCTCTCCTCCGCCGATGATCATGACTTTCTTTCTCTTTGACCATGGGAATGTACGGTTCTGTCTGCGCAGACGTATCAGTCGGTAAGATACTCTTGTTGCCCCGATCAGGATCATCAGATAAATTGTATCCAGTACATACCAGCTTCTTGGCATAACGCTCCATGTAAATAAGATGATGACAATCTTCGCTACGGCCGCCGCAAGACAGGCTGCGATCAGACTGAATACTTCTTCAATCCCTGCGTACTCCCATAAACTACTGTAGATACGGAAAAGTGAAAATATAATTAATGTTATGACTATGGTGAATGGTCCGTATTTATAGATTACTTTTTAAGAATTCTTTCGGAATCTGGCTGAAATCGAACTCAAAACGTGTCAGTAATGCCAGAATTGATGCTGCGATAATACATATGATATCAAGTACGATAAGACATATTCTTCTTATCAGTAATTGATAATTTATTTCCTTTTTTTTCATACCCATTTCCCTTTTGTTAATTATTCTCAATCATCAATTATAACATACTTTTTCGGCTCATAAAATGCCAATTACTACAATTTGCCTCTTCTCATCTAATTTTCTTCTAATTCTGAAATGTTACAACAACGTCTTTCCCGTCTGCCACATTTTTAAACATACTCTTGATTACTTTCTTTGCATTCTTGTCGGATACATTGCAGACTTTATTTGTTATGTAGCGAATGATGTAGTGCAGATTCAGATGAATCTGCCACTGCGTATCCTTGCACTGCTGCTTGCTCAGCTGATGGCATCTATGGGAGTGGCATTATATATGGTCGCAGATATGGGAATCGCTCCATATGACAGTGTCGCAACTATAATCGAGAAACTGACACATCAGAAAATTCCATTCCATAAAGCAAGGATTACAATTCTCCAATTCTTGCAAGGCTCATATCCAGAACGGATACGGGCCTTTCAATTTTTTTTCACCAGTAGCTTCATCCAAACCTTTATATTGCATAATGAACCCTTCTCTTTGGTAAAAAGAAATTGGATATATAGCGATAGCCCCTTATATTTTCGGAAATCGGAAAATAAAACTCGTTCCGATATCTTCGATACTTTCGACGTGAATGGTTCCATTGTGGAGATTTACAATCCAGCGCACCATAGAAAGGCCGAGTCCGGTACCGCCATTTTCTCTGGAACGGCTTTTGTCTATGCGATAGAAACGCTCCCAGATTCTGTCCAAGTGTTCCTCACTTATTCCAATACCATCATCTTTCACTTCACCGACAATCTGGTCATTTTCGACCTTCAGGATAACATGAATATGTCCATTTATTTTTCCGTAATTGATGGCATTGGTTATTAAATTCATCATCATACGCAAAAGCAATGTCTGGTCGCCGTTCATAAATAAGTCGTCCTGCTTTTGCAGGGTAATCTCAATATTTTTTCCTGTGCTTTTGTCTGCAGTTCTTCTATTACAAGTTCGCTTAATAATCCAAAATCCAGTTTTTCCATCAGATGCTGCTCGCCCTGTTCGTTTCTGGCGATCATTAACATTTCGCTTGTCAGCTTTGACATTCGTTTTGCCTGCTTTAAGATGACTGCAATCTCTTCCTTATCTTCCGCAGATAAGTTTTCATTTTCCAATAAGTACTCACACTGGGAAATGATAACAGCAACGGGAGTCCGCAGTTCATGGGATACGTCTGATGTGAATTGACGTTCCTTCTTAAACGAAAATTCCAAGCGCTCGAACATTTCGTTAAATTTCTCCGACAATTCGTATAATTCATCTTTTGCTTTTGGCAGAGACAATCGTGTGGAAAGATCTTTTCCATTGCTGATGTTTTCAACTTCATCGCAGATAAGATCCACCTGTCTCAATGCCTGCTTGATCATAAAATATCCGATGGCCCCGATCAGAATAATGAGTAATGGGAATACAATCAACAGCATTTTCTCGGATGTCTGCATGAAAAGTTCTATAGAATGTACGGAGGTAATTCCTCGTATCCACATTTCCTCATCATCACCGTAAGTGTAAACGCTGTCATATACCATCCATTTTCGATTTGATTCGCTTACCGTTCGCGGTGTATTCGACATGAGGATAGTTTCTTCTGGAAATTGGGCTGGAATCGTTCCATAAAGTAAGCGTCCGTTTTTGTCATAAATACAAAACATAATACCGTCATCGTAAAATTCGGTATCACCGTCAAGATAAAAGGAATCATCCTGAAAATTAATATTTGAAGAGAATCCGGTCACTGCGGCACTGATTTCTTCTTCTGTCGCAGAAATTCCAACCCTATCCACAAAAAAGAAGGACGAGAACTAAAATAGTCCCAAGAACTACGGCAATGATTCCGGTGTACCATAGCGTAATTTTTTCTTGATCGTCAGCTGTTTCATTCGTTTTCCCTCATTACATATCCGATACCGCGAACAGTGTGGATGAGTTTTTGTTCATATTGTGCATCGATTTTTTTCGCAAATAACGAATGTATACGTCGATCACATTGGAACCACCTTCAAAATCAAAGTCCCACGCATTCTGTTCAATCTGCTGTCTTGTCATTACGATATTTTTGTTGCGCATAAGACATTCCAGAACCATAAATTCTTTTGCAGAAAGATCAATTTCATTTCCGGCTCTTGTAACCTTTCTTGTATCACGATCCAGAATAAGATCTGCTATTTTTAGTTGATTGGATGTAAATTGTGGCTTTCTACGCATCATGACACGGATTCTTGCAAGCAGTTCTTCAAATGCAAATGGTTTGATCAGGTAATCATCGGCACCAAGATCCAGTCCTTTGACGCGGTCTTCAATGCTGTCTTTTTGCTGTCAGTAACAGAACCGGTGTATCATCTTCTCGTCGCCTTAATTCTCCTAAGATTTCATATCAATCCTTTCCCGGCAACATGATATCAAGAATAATACCATCGTAGGAAGTCATATCGATATAATCCATCGCTTCCAGACCATCCCCACAGGCATCTACACTGTAATGTTCCTTGACAAGCCTTTTTTTTTTGACAATGTTTCTTAAATCATTCTCGTCTTCAACAATCAGTAATCTCATAATGTAATTATTATAATACCAATCATTTTCGTGTGCTAGAGTCCTTTTTTTCATTTTTTGAAATTACTATTTGTTTTAATCTTTTTTAATCTTCCCCCTATATGATACATATAACAGCAAAAACAAAACACCCAAGAGCCGAAAGGAGAACATGTTATGAAAAAAATATTAGTAGTTTTATTATCTCTCACATTAATATTTGCTTTTACAGGATGCACTTCATCCAATAATGGAGCAGCAGAAGATGTAGAAATTAAGACACAGGAAGTTGTAACATCAAATACAGATGACGATGATGATAACATCAGTAACACAGAAAACGCAGTAGAGAATGTGAACGAAAAGGATTATGATTTCTCTTCTTATGAAAACGATATCCGTAATATAACAAAAAGTGTAAACAATGCAAAAAGATCTACAAATGCAACTGAGAATCACGAACAATTCTACGCTTTGAAAAAACAGATAGACGCAGTTGATGACGAACTGGATAAACTTGATGATGAATTTGAGTATGCTTACCAGATGAAAGAGATTAGCTTCGAGACATACAAAGCGAGAGAACGCGCGATTGAAAAACTGGAAGATGAACTGGAATTAGCAGAAGAAGCGCTGGAAAACAAATACGACATTGATGATTAATTCCATCTGGGCTACAAGAATGTGGCAGAACTTTCTTAATTTCTAAAATCGGGTAGGAGGTATATAATTATTTTATCTACCTGCATACCTCTGCAATCTGACTACGGCATGAATTATGAACACAGATAAATGCGACTTTTTTTTCTTATTCATGAAACGGACACCTCTCCTTAATACATTGGTTGTTCTTATCAGAATAAATACACTTTATAACAGGTTTTTCCATTTGTATATTGAAATTCTCTGCCACATAGTCAATTGCTGAGATTATGGCTATATAGGAATCTCTTTTACACCATCTTGGTCCACCAATGCTCCCGATTGCGTCAAGTGCCTTAGAAGTCATTTTATTAGCCAGACCCCAAGGTTCATTTTTAAGTGGAGTCGCTCCTGAGATTATTGATATAAACATTCCTGTACTAATTCCGGCGCCACAAGCACCCCAGAATCCACATACGCCACCCGGAACAGTTTTTCCTCTATTCATCATTTCAAGTAGTGCTTCCGGCAAATCAATCTCACCACCTGCATTTTTATATGCAGCAAGAAGTGCTGAACCAACCATAACATGATGCTCTGGTCCATGCATATGACAGAATGGCTGTTCCATCATTTTTCTTATAATTTCTATCGGATTCTTAGATGTTTCACTAAGACATATGTCTATAATTACATCCATTCCTTTTGTATGGCATTCATTACATACATAATGACCCTGCTCACATCTAGTTTTGCTTAATTCCTTTTTATGGCATAACACACACTCCATCATTTCATCTTTTTCAAGATATATAAGTGGTGCTTTACATATAATACATTCTTCTTTCATTTCCTACCTTCCCAAAGCTTCAACAAATGAACTTGCCTCTCTTATTACTTTTTTGTTCAGAGAATAATAATGCCGCTTGCCTTCCTTACGATCATTTACAATCCCACAGTCAACCAATATTTTCATGTGATGTGATAAAGTAGGCTGCGTGATATTGAATTTATCCAGAATCTTACATCCGCATTTTTCTCCGTCTGACAGCATCCGAACAATCTCCAGTCTATTTGTATCCGATAATGCTTTACATATTAGTATCATATCCTTTGCTTCCATTTTCGCTACCTCACATAGGCAATCATCTATATATCAAATTACCCTACGCATAGATGCTTGTCAATGTGTATTTATTCAATAAAGTTACCCGGCAATCATCATAGATACAAATCGAAGCCCCAACCTCCGAAAGACTGAGGCTCTAACATCAGTTAATTACTCTTACAGTTGCCGAACGGACACATTCATTTTTCTGCAAGCATTTCTTGTGTAAACCCATTTGCACTTCGCAGTTGTTTTATTTTTTCTCCCATTGTCATATAATGCACCTACTTCCCCAGAATTTATTTTACCACGTATTCTTCTGTTCATCTGTCACCTGCATCGTATCCGTATTTACCAGATAAAAATTTACCAATTCGGTCTCGTAATTACCGTCTGGATATACTTTTTCTAACACCAGTTCTTCGCAAGAATTACCATCCGCATCCGTCTTCGCTCCGTTGTCATACAGACAATATCTTACATTTACCGTATTACCATCTTTTTGTTTCCTGCGTTTCACTGACAATACCATAGACTTCTCCTTTTGCATTCGCAGTGTAACTGAAGGCCATATTTTGAAGTGCATTATTCTCCTGAAGATAATTATAGACCGCCAGCATCGCATTCTGAATCGTCAGACCATCATGCTGTCCTTCTGCCTCATAATCTTCTACCACATCTCCGTTCTGAGTATCTTCTGTCACTGGGAAATCCTCTGTATCCGCATCCGATGATTCTTCGTTATCTTCTTCAGCATCCATTATATCCGAAGAATCCGAAGACCACCACAGACCATCCATACTCTGCATAACAAATGGATTATTGGTTCGATATCTCCGCTCGCCTCCATAATCCTCCTGCACGGTTATATACGTATATTTGCTGTCATGACCAGTCACCGTCTCCTCTCCATCCATTCCGAACACTACACTCAGACCACTCATTCCAATAATCAAAAAGTGTAAATATCGCAGCAGCTCCAAAAATGATCATTAATGCCACTCTGTTTTTACCAGGCTGTATGGATAATGCCTGGCAATTGTGTCTGTACAAGCTTACGATTCCCCAGATTAAAAAGAATCGCCAGACTGATTGTAATAACAGCAATCGATATTTCTGCGAAACGATATCTCACTTCATATCCCATATCACGGTTTATACCATACCACAATCCGTAAAAAGAAGGTACTATATGCAAGAATCAAAGTAATGATACTGATCCGTACCGGATGCTCTTTCTTATCCGGCACTGCCTTTTTCAGTGCTTCTGCCATCTGCACTGTATCTCTCTGCTCTATCCACTCAGCAAGCTCAGTTTCTGTCGGATATACACATTTAGTATCCGGAATCCCTGCATAACGCATCTGGCTCTCTTGAAGCCCTTCTGTATCTCCTGCCACTACTGCTGTAACCACTTTCAGGTAATAATACACCTTCAACTGTGCCGGATTAAATTTATCTATACAAATATCTTCCAGCTCCTGTGTAGCCCGTTCATAATTGTCAAGAAGTATACTCATCCTTGCCATAACCAAAAGCATCTGATTCGCCACAGCAGGGTAACGTTGATATTGTTTCTCATATAAATACTGTGCATACTCATGTCGTTCTTCCGGTGTTAACCGGTAGGACTTCTTTCTACTCTGTGCCAGCATCGCGATTCGCATACCATAAGCCAATTCTAAAATCGCAATCAGCTGGCAGATAAATGCACCTTTGCCCAATCTGATTTTCTCACACTAACACTCTCCTGAATAGTTTTTCTGAATATAGTATATTACCGCACACACCAATCAACCATAATCTGCGGAACAGTCTCGTTTGTACGGATAAAAAAAATAAACTGAGCCACGGCTGTTCCAACATGAAATCAGCCGTGGCCTTATTTATATCATTTCACTCTTTTTTGAAATAGAACAACACCACAGCAACAACTCAAATCGACTTAAAATTCCAGACTATTCGCATTCAGCAAGAAATACTTCATTCCCATGATGACAAAACCTTCATCATTTCTCCAAGGCTTTTTGCTGCCATTTACAATGACGATCTTCTTGAAAGAGTCCGGGATATTACGCAGAGAATTGAACTCCTGCGTCTGTTTTTCTTCCGAAGTCATGTCATATGCAACCTGGATATAGTATCTCTGGTTTCCTTGATTCACCACAAAGTCAACCTCCAACTGCTTGCGAACACGTTTGCCCTCTTTATCCTTATCGAAGATATCCGCGACACCCACATCAACATTGTAGCCACGGATCAACAGCTCGTTATAAACAATGTTCTCCATGATATGAGTAGGCTCCTGCTGTCTGAAATTCAGACATGCATTTCTCAGTCCCAGATCCGTAAAGTAGTATTTCAGATTTGCACCGATATACTTTCTGCCCTTAATATCGTATCGGCTTGCCTTGGAAATCAAAAAGGCATCTGTCAAATAGTCGATATGCTTGGAGATGGTTTTATTAGCATAAGTCATCTGGCGCTCACTGGCAAAGGTATTGGCAATCTTTGAAGGGTTAGTCGGTGCGCCAATTGCAGATGCAAGCAGATCAACCAGAATCCCAATCTCATCCACGTTCTGAATCTTATTTCTTTCAATAACATCCTTCAGATAGACATTTGCAAAGATATTCTTCAGATAGTCCGCTTTCTGTCGTTCGCTCTGGAAACTTACGATCTGCGGCAATCCTCCGTAGATCATGTAGTCATCCCATGCATCATCATAATCGCCGTCATAGACAGAATAAAACTCTGCAAAGGAGAGAGGATAGATTCTAATCTCATCACCTCTGCCACGGAATTCGGTCACAATGTCGCTGGACAGGAACTTGGAATTACTTCCGATGACATACACATCAATATTGCTCATGCGGAGCAGGCTGTTCAGCACTTCCTCAAATCGTGGCATGAACTGCACTTCATCCAGAAGCAGATAGTATTTACCATCGTCTTTCATGGCATCCTTGATGTACTTGAAGCATACCTTGGGATCTCTTAATTCCTCGTTTTCAATACCATCCAATGCAATTTCAATAATATGATCAACATCAATGCCGTTCTCCAGTAAGTATCTCTTAAAGATGGTAAACAGCAAAAAGGATTTGCCACATCTACGAATGCCGGTAATCACCTTTATCATTCCATTATCTTTTCGCTCAATCAGCTGTTGTAGGTAAGCGTCTCTTTTAATCTCCATCGTTACACTCCCCATTTCCGTGCATCTGCACATTTTTTAGTAATAAAATTCTATCACAGAACGACCTGAATTTCAATATGTATTCCCATTTTATGTGCATCTACACACTTTTATGTAATGTTGATAAATATATTTTCAGATTTTTTTGATTGCAGTGTCTATAATCGACTACTCCAATCGTTATTATAGGTAGACAACAAAAAGAAGATGGTTTCGATGCTGCGCCCTAATGCTTCTCATTGAATCGCACCGTCTCAAACTAGTTCTTTATCATTTAACTTTCTCATAAGATAGTACCTGTCATAATTGCCAGTACTTGAATTTATAATTTGCATGGAGATAATTATAAGCAGGATGAACAGTCCTGTCAATATGATCACAAGGAGGAATTATCATGCGAACAAAGCTGAAAATTACCGAAGGCATTTTCCCCATGCCGGTTCTGATGGTTGCAACTTACAACGAGGACGGCAGCGTCAATGTCACTGCCGCTGAGAACGTTATGGTGGATGGAAAAATTGATATGTCTAAGGTCAACACCATCGCATTAAGTTGAATTCTATAGCCAGCATAATGGTGCATATTTTACAGTAGCAAGAAATTATTTTTGAAAATTTTGTATTTTTCTGAAATTTAGTACGGAAAAGAGCATATGGCTTTTCTCCACATGCTCTTTTTAGTAAACTGTTAATAGACATCAGATATAATAAGATTCGATCATTATTCTTTTTTAACAGTCATCCTGTCAACTAATTAATATTTTCACCGTTGGTTGAAATAACTTCTTTATACCACTCGAAAGAATCTTTCTTTCTTCTAGACAAGTCTCCTGTTCCATCATTATGTTTATCCACATAAATGAATCCATATCGCTTATCCATCTCACCGGTTCCTGCACTGACAAGGTCGATACATCCCCATGGTGTATAACCCATCAAATCTACACCATCTTCCTCTACTGCCTTTTTTCATTTCTGAAATGTGGTGCTGCAGATATTCCACACGGTATGGATCGTGAATGCTTCCATCCGCTTCTAACGTATCATATGCTCCAAATCCATTTTCTACAATAAACAGTGGTACTTTGTAGCGATCTGTAAACCAATTCAATGAATAGCGCAGTCCGATCGGATCAATCTGCCATCCCCATTCACTTGTCTTTACGTACTGATTCTTTATGCGATCCTTTTCTCCGCGGTAGTCATATTCCGGATTATCTGGTTCTGCTTTTGTACAGAAAGACATATAATAACTGAAACCGATATAATCGACACAGCCTTGTTTCAATACTGAAAGATCTTCTTCTGTTACGTCGATCTTAAGGTCTTTTCTTTCCCAGTATTTCAAAATATTTACAGGATATTCTCCTTTTACATGCACATCTGCATAATAATATCTTTTCTGCATGGCTTTTTCGGCCTGCAGTATATCTTCCGGACGGCAGGTAGCCGGATAGATTGGGCACATTGCAATCATACAGCCAATCTGAAATTCCGGATTGATCTTATGCCCTGCTTTTATCGCTTCAGCACTGGCAACCAGTTCGTAGTGAGATGCCTGATACATCAATTCTTCTACATTTTCTTCTGGTTTAACCACAACCCCGGAATTAGCGTAAAGCATGAATCCGTCACCGATATCTGCCTGATTATTAATCTCATTAAATGTCATCCAGTATTTTACTTTGTCTTTGTATCGTTCAAAGCAAGTTACTGCAAATTTCACGAAGAAATCAATCAGTTTTCTGTTTCTCCATCCACCATACTCTTGTACAAGATGCAGAGGCATCTCAAAATGACTCAGTGTGATCACTGGTTCGATCCCATATTTCAGACACTCATCAAACATGTCATCATAGAATTTTAATCCGGCTTCATTCGGCTGTTCTTCATCGCCATTTGGGAAGATACGTGTCCATGCAATACTTGTACGGAAACACTTGAATCCCATTTCCGCAAATAAGCGGATATCTTCTTTATAGTAATCATAAAAATCGATTGCTTCATGATTCGGATAATTCTCGCCTTTTAGTATTTCACCTGTTATTCTTCTTCTTGTATTCACATCTCCGCTGGTTACAACGTCCATAATGCTCAAGCCTTTTCCATCTCGATCATAGGCACCTTCCAGCTGATGAGCAGAAACTGCGCCACCCCCGAGAAAATCTTTTCGAAATCCCATTGTTGTTCCCTTCCTATTGTCTTAATTGCTTTGTATATTTAGTGTTGGGGGCTTTTGCCCCCAACTTTCTGTTTCTATATTCAATCTCAGCTTAATGATTATTTCTCATCGATTCTCTTATACAGTGCAATGAATTCATCTGCAAGAATGCGGAATCCTTCTGCACTCATAAGCTGATCTTCTGCATGCATCAGAAGCATGTATCCATTGAAATTTCACCATTTGCATCCATTGTCAAAAGATCTGCATGAGCGTTATGTCCAAGTGAAAAGGCTTCATCACCTTGTTTAATCAGTTCTGCTGCCTCATCATATTTTCCCTCTTTCGCACACTGGATTGCATTGATAAAATGTGTTCTTGCTGTACCTACATATGTAATAATCTGAAAACATGCTAATTCAAATTTTTCGTCCATTTTTGTCTCCTGTCCTGCTTTTATTATTTTTATTCTGATTTTACCAGTCTTCATCCTCATCTTCTACTGGCTGATTCTTCTCCTGAACCAGATTCATCTTGTCAATCTTCTTAATGAATGGCAGATAAACAAAGAATGAAACACAAAGGATCACTAACTGAAGTAAAGCACTTTTCCATCCTGCTAAAAGGAATCCTGAAATAATCGGTGGACAAGTCCATGGGATCTGTGTTGCTCCATATAATGGGCAGATTCCTGTATACAGTGCAAAATACTGGATTAAACATGCGATCACAGGCATTCCAATAAACGGAATTGCAAGCATTGGATTCATAACGACTGAGCACCAAACAGGATTGGCTCATTGATTCCAAATATTGCCGGAATAATTCCCAATTTACCAAGTGCTTTCAACTGTTTTGATTTTGCAAAGAAGAACATATACATTACAAGTCCGATTGTGATACCTGCACCTGTTATATTGATAAACTGATCATAAAACTGCTGTGTTACAATATGTCCTCCATTTGCTATTGTAAGTTCTACACCACTGTCAATAATAGCCTGATTTGCAAGGCTGTTTGCCTGTAATAGTCCTGTCATGATTCCACCAACTACTGTTGAACCATGAACTCCGAAGAACCACAGGAATGGTCCTGTAAAGCACATCAGAACTGCTCCACCAAGGGAGTCTGTCATTTTCTGAAGTGGTGTCTGAACAACTTTGTAAATAATTGATTAATGCTGAGAATGCATTTGTTACACCTTCCGGAACTCCGGCCGGCATCTTAATACGTATATTTTTCTTCAAGAACCAGCAGTAAACAAGTGGTACGATCAATCCAACAATAATTGCTCCGATCATTCCCTGTCCTGCTGTCCATGTCTTATTAATGATTCCAGTAACAACTTCTCCACTTTCTGTTGTTATGGATGAAGGCATCAGGATCAAGAATGATGCTAATGAAATAATTGCACAGTTGAGTGGTTCCTGATTTTCCAGTTTCGCATAGCTATAGCTGATACCGATAACTGCAATCATCGCACTGATGGAGAATGTTGCGCCACATGCCTGATCTAATACTGGTTTGATTCCTGTAGACTCTAATACATCGACAACTGCCTTTACCGGAAAGTTTGACAGGATCAGGAAGATTGATCCGATGATCAGAGGAGACATGGAAGTCACCATACCATTTTTAATTGACTGTATTCCCTTTGTGTTAATAAACTTAAGGATTACAGGGATTACTTTTTCGTTAAATTTCTCTTTCATTTGCTACTACCCTTTGCTCTGTTTTTTGCTTTAAATTGTGTATCTTTGTTTTCTCTTATTTATTTTTCGCAAGCTTATATGCAAATTTCAAAACATTCATTCCATTGCACATTCCATAGTCCTGCATTGGGATCACATCTGCCGGAACCCCTTTTTGGCTCACAGATTTCTTTTGCTCTGCCAAGCTGATATCCTACCTGTGGTCCGAGCAGTGCTACATCCACACCTTCAATCACGCGTTCCATCTCTGTAAATGGATATGCTGCGATGTCAGCATCTTTTCCTTTTTCCTTTGCTGCCTCTTCCATCTTCTTTACGAGAAGACTGGTTGACATTCCTGCTGCACAAAATAATCGAATTACCATGATTGTTTCCTCCCTTATTTCTTTCTCATTTGCTTTGATGGTGCTAGTATAACAAGCATTTTTCGTTTTGTCAGTACTTTTTCCTGTTTCTGGTTTCTGTTCCATATAGACGGAATTTGTTACATAAAAAAAACAGGGCATTCTACTTTGTTGTGTAAAATGCACTGTTTTCCTTTTCCTTTTTGTATATTATGATACTTTTCGTGTATTCTGTTTTTTTTGTTACTTATCTGGTTACTATTCGTACCATTACATTCTACAACCTTAATGAAATAAGTCTTCCATATCATTTTGAAACAGAGCATCTGTATCGTTATGGACGCCCTTCAATTCTCTTCCGATTAATTCCAAAATAAAAACGACTGCCATCTGGGATGTCAGATCATAATTTTCGTCTTCTTTATATTTATACTCTGAAACATAATAATTTATATTGCAGTCACTCATCTTCGCCAAAGAACAGTTTGCCTTATTTGTAATAGATATCAGGCTGCTCCCTCTTCTTTTTTCAACTTTTCTGCCAACATCAGTGTCTGTTCCGTCTCTCCTGATACAGACAATGCGATTGTAGCTGTTCTCTCACCTTTTCCACGAAATACTGGCGTGAACGGATCATCAATAGCAAATGAAAACCAGCCTACATTATTAAAATATCTTGCCCCATACTTTCCTATAAAAGAAGAATTCCCCACACCTACAAATATAATTGACGATGCCTTTGTAAGTAACTTCACAGCTTCCTGGATATTCTCAGCAAATGCCTGTGTCTGCACCCGTTCAAAGAAATCTTTAACCGCAGTAAGATCCATATTGATTTTCTTCTGTTTCCTTGCTGCTGACTTCCTGTTTTAATACAGATCATACCTCCGGGCAATAAATGTCACATCTTCCTCTGCGCCAGCATTTTGCCAGATAGTAGACCGCTGCGTCCGGATCAGACCCCTGCATACTTTTGATAAATGCGGAATAAAGCATTATAATGGCTGTCGCCATTTTTATCATACTTGGATCACGCGCTTCTGGATACATTCGAAGCCACATCCAGCGTGATATGAATGGAGACCGTCTGCATTGCGTTCTGTGGTAAGGATTCCCAGTTCAATGGCATTTAATGCGCTGCGGGCATCCCCGCTTGATACATCAGCAAACTCCAGTGCCTCTTCATCCGCCACTGCACGATAGGCTCCATACCTTTTCCATATCCTCCTAAGGCACGGTGCAGCAACGTCTTGATATCTTCTTTCTCCAACGGTTTTAATTCAAAATAATGGATCGGGGAGATCAGCGCTCCGTTTACCTCAAAATACGGATTCTCCGTGGTGGCACCGATCAGTGTCACGGTACCGTCCTCCACAAACGGAAGCAGATATCCTTGCTGGCCTTTGTTAAAAACGGTGAATCTCATCGATAAAACAGAATCGTACGTTTTCTGTACATCCCCTGCAGCTGTTTTGCCTTTCAATCACTGCTTCCATGTCCTTCTTTTGCCGGCGGAAGTCGCATTGATCTGCATAAATTCTGCGCAATTGGTCGTTTGTC
>VOFH01001403.1_pt1 | contig 51519 bp, 70 predicted proteins | sample 5384091 | NCBI WGS metagenome assembly VOFH01 (sample SAMN12384727, study PRJNA508395) | human gut metagenome | isolation source: healthy gut G | host: Homo sapiens
CATCTCTTATGCTATTAAGAAGGCTATTGAAGATGAACCTTCTGAGGAAGAATACGCTGCGCCAGAAACTTGTCTGGTATCAGATTGGATGAAGGATGACTATATTGTTACCTTTTCAGTCAATGAGAAATTCAAACAACAGGGCAGATATAAAATTTATGTCAAGGTGAAAGATGAGGCGGCAATGCCACTATAACTAGCATCCCCTACAATTTTGACAAAAACAGCCCCAACAGGCAGGATCAATACTAAGAATCAGATGGAATTCTCTGAAAGCAAAGACCTATATGGGACTGCATATATTACAGGTATTGCTGACTTAGACGAGGGCAGTTCGATTAACAGTAATGTTATGGAACTATGGAAAACTGTAGACGGCGAAGAAAAACTAGTAGAACAAGTTTACGACAACAGTTCAGGTTCTTCTTCAGGTTCAAACTCCAAAGCCTTTGATACTACACGCTTTTCAAATGGAGACTATATATTAAAAATGACGCTAAAAGATGAAGCTGGCAATGAGAAAGTCATCTCCAAGAAAATTACCATTGCCAATCGTATTGAGAAGCCAATCCTGGAAGCAGCACCGTCCAAAGACGGCAACGTAAAAATTAACTGGCAGATGCCGGACGCTGTTAAGGTAATTAACGGGCTTCAGTATAAAGTAGAGGATCAAAGAAGACAGCACTTGGATAAAAATAGAAGGCAGCGATACTTTAAGCGGCAGTTTTATTGCAGCGGTGCCAAATCAAGAGGGATCCTACAAGGTCAGTGTTCGTGCAATAGACAGTCATGGTGTAACTGGCAATGAGAGGACGATTACCGTCAGAGTTGATAAGACGGCGCCTAAAGCCGAGATTACCAGCGTTTTGCAAGGACTGGTTAAAGGCAGTGTCAGTGATACAGAATTTTTTAGAATGGAAGGTCTATGTCAAAGCTAAGGATGATGCTGACGATACCTACGAACTCAAACTGGAAGGAACCGACCAAAAAGAGAACGGATTATTTGGCAGCATTGCTCTATATGATGAAAAATACCCGGCAGCTACCTGGTATACCGTTAAGCTGACAGCAACGGATAAAGCAGGTAACCAAACGACTGTGACAAAAGATGTATATAAGGACGAGTCATCCCCTGTTCCGGAAATCGTAGAACCTGATTTCAGGATTCAGAGGCCGGAGTACCAAAGTTATACTGTGCCGCAGTTTGTTCTTCCTGATACAGCTGAATCTCTCAGTCTGACTGCAAGCTGGCCGAGAACATTCACTTTGGGAAGTGCAGACTGGTATGTGAATAATAAAAAACGGATACGGATACAGCCACACACAATTTGAAAAAAAGCGATGGCAGTGGAAAATATGATGCAGACACACCGTATATGATAGCGGCAGTTGCCAGAGGATTTTTAGGCGGCGCTCGTTACAGCACGACACTGTTAAAAATGCGCAGGTGAAAGACATCCTGTTTAAAGAGAAGACAGAGGAGACCATATCCTTTTGAAGAGGCAGTTGGTTTTACCCTCATCGGAGGTTCCTCTGACTGCGCTTACTATGCCAAATTAGAGGGCGGGGAATACAAAGAAATTACGCCAGGAGAAACGATTGAAATCTCAGATTTAAACAGTAATCAACTGACGGCAGATAAGCTGACCATTAAAGCTGACGCAACAGAAGGCGCGGATGCAGATGCGGTTTTACTCAGTTTAGATCAACTGGAAAAAGAATCTTTTGAAATCAGTGGCATTGAGAGTTATCGCCCAGACCTGCTTTCTGCCAGTGACAAAGTCAACTACAAGACATATTTAAAGTGGGGTATTCCAGAAAATCTGCCAGAAGACATCAGCTATGAAGTATACCGAAGCACAGAGGCGGGTTTTGATCCTGCATTAAGTGAGCTTTTTGACAGAAGTGCGCACCGGCTACTATGTTGAACCTAATGTAGATTATGCGACCAAGTTTTACTACAGAGTCCGCGCGGTCAAAAAAAGATGCTGAGGGGAAAATTGTCGCCAGAAGCAGTTTTTCTGACGAAGCAGCTAGCACCGTGGTTGACGCTGATGAGTTCACCAAACGGTTGGGCTATAAGGAATACTGGGACTATGCCGACTTTGATCTGCCCATGGGAAGTGGTTATATCGAAAAAAGTGAAGGTAATTTTGTCTATGAACAGACGGACGAAGAACTTGCCAATGAACATTTAGAAGTGGATTTGACCAGGACCTATAACAGCATGGCGTCATCAAAATCTGCCTTTGGTGTGGGATGGAATCACAAGTACGATATCGATCTGCTGACTACAGATTACAGTGACAAGCTGGAAGAAGGAGAACAGCTTGTCATGAAAGACAGTTCAGGTACACTGTTCTTTTTTACAAGAGAGCCGAACAGCGCAGGGGGAATATATTTCCTCCATGGGAAGATACCTAAAGCTGCGAAAACTGGAGGGTACAGAAAAAGAATTTTAACGTAGAATTGCCTGATCGAACAGCTGGGACAGAAAGTGGAAAGATTACTGTACCTGTAGAAGCCGCTTATACAGTTGAAACGAAAGAAAACATTACTTATTGGTTTAATCAGGGTGGGCAGCTTGTATATGTAGATGAGCCTAACGGCAACTACTTGCTCTTCGAGCACGATATCAACTCTGGTCTCATGGCGAAGATTACGACTAGCAAGAATTTGTCAATGACCTTTACTTACAACACACAGCCGGGAACTGATCCAACTACAGTAAAACAGGTAACTATGCCAGATGGAAGCAGCATGTCATATAACTATGCTAGTGGGAGATTGACATCGGCAATAAAGACCGGATCTGCAGGCCAAGGCAGCATCACCTATACCTATGGATATGATGGAAATGGTAAACTGAACTCAATCAAGGATGGAGCAGGCAACGCCTACAATCTGACCTGTGATAACAAGGGCCGAGTTGCCAAAGCAGAATATCCAGATGGTCAGAGCATTAATTTACAACGTCAGAGGTCTGAAGGGCAGATGCCAAAGACGGTAACGACGGTAACAAAGGATGGATTTACAATGTCCTCAGAGACGGCTTCCTTTGACACATCTTCCGGGAACTGCCTGGAGACCGTAGACGACGATGACTTGATAACGACTTATGTATATAGGGATGAGATGCTGGCAAAGACCACTTCGCAAGTGGCCTATGAGACGGTTGAAAACGGTGTGATGAGTCAGAAGACCGATACTAGAGTAACCACCACGGAATATGATAATACTCAAAATGTCACGAGGGAAGAAGGCGGATTTGAACAATGGACAGAATTAGTAGAGTATGATTACGACTTTGATGGAGAATACGATACTGATTTCCCCTAGCCATGAAGCAGAGTGGATGGATGATGAACTGGTTTCTGATGTCTATTACGATTACGATGAATTTGGCAATATCATCAGAGAATTTGATGAGGTTTCAGATATTCTCACCGAATATGACTATTATTTGGACGGTGAAGAAGAAGTGGATTCGGACTTCTACGGGGAAATCGAAAGTGAAACAGAAAGCTTGAACGGCGTAGTACAGAGCACCACCCAATATAGTTATCATTATGACACATCAGGAAATAAGACGGAGACAATAACGGAAACGGTTGGTGAAACAACGACTGTGACCGTATCAAAGTATGATGTCATGGGTCGAGAACTGGAATCGACGACTTCCGTCAATGGACAGACAAAAAGTCAGAATGTAAATACGTTTGATGCCTTTGGCAGAGTAACCAGATCTGTGACCACAGAAGGCAGTCTGACTACGACGACAGTCAATGTCTACAATGGGAATGGCAGCGTGGCATCAGAAACTACCACGACCAGTGACGGAAATAAGACAGAAAGTCAGACAGTCACTTACGAATATGACAATATGAACAGGGTTATATCACAGACGACTACAGCTGATGGGAAGAGCCGCCCGGAAACTACGACCTATGCTTATGGAAGTATTGAAAAAATCCAGTCTTAGGAGATACTGAAAGTGTTTACGCGAAGATAACGACGACAATATCTGGGTCTGTAGTGAGCAAAACATTTACTGATCCAAAAGGAAATGTTATCCGCGAGGATACAGGCGGTGTAAAGACCTATTATGCTTATGATGCATCTGGAAATCAGATTGCCTCAGCCACTGTAGGGGATGGTGAGGCTGAAGGGGAAGCACTGATTACTGCAAATGCATTTGATCAAAACGGAAATAATACCTGCACTATGGCAGACGTCGTGTACGATAGCGAGACGAAGACATTTACTGCGGCACAAGATGCTATCATCACCTCCAGCGTCTATGACGGTCAGAGCAGGGTCACCAGAAGCATAGATGGCAAAGGCAGTGCTACTACCTATGGCTACGATGAACAGGGACGAATGACCTCCATTACGCAAGATGCAGACGGCAGCCCGGCTACGACCAAAATGGACTACGTTGATCCTGTCAGCGGTGACAACACGAGCAAGACTACGATTACTTTGGCAAATGGAAGCAAATCCAGAACTATTGTCAATGTAGAAGGGCAGACTGTCCAGGAAAGCGATTTGGGCGCAGGTAGTGAAACACCGATTAACAAGGACTATGTTTTCACGAATTCTGGAAACGTGTTGAGGCTGACTGACTCAGCAGGAAACTACCGTGAATACGAGTATGACCCCGCAGATAGACAGACGGCGGTAAACTACTTCGATAAAAACGGGATACAGACCCTGCGCACAGAATTCAGCTATGATGTTTTAGGTAACGTGACAGAAATGCGGGATTACCGTTATGAAAACGGGGTAAAGACTCTTTACAGGTTCACTGAAAGAAGGTATGATGGATTTGGAAGCATGACAAGCGAGGCTGAGGTGGACTGTGATGGAAATGAACCGGCGGAGACGGAGCTTTCTGCAATGAGGATTGCCTATACCTACGATGATGATGGTAAACTGGTCTCCACAAGATATCCATCCGGCTTTGACAGCAATGTTAGCGGACTGGAGTATGATTATGGTGACTACAGCCGTCTGATGAAGATCAAGGCGGTGACAACAGGAGGCGCTTCTGACCTGCGTGAGTATGCCTATGATGCCAAAGGAAACGTATCGTCTATCAAAGATGACCGCACAGCACTGGGCGGTGAAGGGGCATGTACTGAAGGTTTACGGCTATGACCATTTCCTGCGGCCAGCATCCATTACGGTGACGGACAGTGAAAGAGACGGGGTAGCAGAAGAATATACCTATGCCTATGATAAGAATGGCCAGATTGTTACAGAGACCAAGCTGAACGACTATCCGTCTTCTAATGGCGAAAAAGTGGATGAAACCTGGGCTTATACCTTTGATGCTTTAGGGCGGCTTACAAATACTACAGTAACTGACGATACAAGCGGCAGTGTGAAGACTCAGAGAGCCTACACTTATGATAAGGCAGGAAACCGTCTCAGTGAGACGGAAAACGGCAGGACAACGACAAATACCTATAACGGGCTGAATCAGATGTTGACCAGCGGCACCAGGAGCTATACCTACGATGCCAACGGGAATCTGATTAAGGAGACTGGCAGCAACGGATTGGCAAAGACCTACAGCTACGATGCAGATAACCGCTTGGATATGGCAGTGCTTGCCGAGAATGGTACCACAACCCTGAATCAGAAAAACACTTATAATGGTGAAGGTCAGCGGGTCAGCAAGACGGAAAATGACGTGACCACTAGATATAGCTATCAGGGCGGCAGCGTGGTTCATACCGATGGCAGTGAATCCGTAAAGGCAATGAATATTCTGGGCGAGTCTGGAAATATTGTTGCCAGCGAGCGGAATAAGGAAGGTGCCAAGGCATATTACTTCTATAACAAGGATATGCGCAGCAGCACCACCAGCATTCTGAGTGGAGACGGAAATTGCGAGGCAGCGTACCAGTACAGTGACTTCGGTGAGACTACGGTTAATTCGGAGTTCTACAATGAAATCGCCTACACCGGAGGAATCTGGGATAAAGGGTACTGGACTGTATTACCTCAATGCAAGATACTATAACCCGGATGATGGAAGATTCTTGACGGAGGATACAGATAGAGGAAATGCTGAAAATCCTGGAACGTTGCACCTGTATGCGTACTGCGCGAATAATCCTGTGAACTATGTAGATCCGAGCGGGCATGTTTTTGAAACCATATTAGACTTGGCTAGTGTTGGATGGAGTTTTTATGAATATGTAAAGAATCCAAGTTGGAATAATTTTGGATGGTTAATGTGGGATATTGGAGCAACAGCAGTTCCGTTTGTACCGGGATCTTACGTGAAGAAAAGGAACCCGTTTGGCTGGAAAAGTATCAAAAGCAAACGAGCAGCAGTTCCGTTGACACAATCTATCTCGTCTATTGGGAGAGGGCAGCATTTAGCTATTGGCACATATAAGGCATTAAGCAGAGCTTGCAGGGGCGCAGCAAATAGATCCTCTTATGAGCTGCATCATATAATTGAAAACGTTTTCACTATATCTTCAGATCAAAAACGAATACGTGGCCAACGGCGTTGTTAGTGAAACCAGTGCATAACACGATAACTAGACGTTACAGACAGGCATACAAATATTTTATTGGAACAAAAAAAAAGCTAAAGAAGCCTACTATAGAAAAGTTACCAAAACTAAAATGATCGGGATTGTGCAACAAGTATATGTAGACATGCCGTCGTTGCTGCTCATTGCAGTACAGCAGGTAAAGAATGATTATTCAAATAGACCGTAATAACCGGAAAGGAGTATTTATGAAAGCAGATTTAATTGTCAGAATCCGCAACAACATCCAGTTTGGCGAGCCTTGTACCTTTGACGAGGCGCTGTTTTGGAAATGTTTTGGTGCGATAAAAGGGCGAGTAAGGACTGTATCAGAGCATTGGAAAGAAGACGGTTACGTAGATATAAAAGTGGATTTGAATCCACAAATTCACTTTACAATAATAGAGGATCTTCTTGCCAATACAGAGAAAATCAAGAAGAGCGGCGTAGAACTCCACCTATATGTTGTTAAGCATTACGAACTGAAGGATTATGATGACGCAGTGGCGGCAGAATTGTGTTTTAGGAAAGGATGCGAATACTATGAAGACTTTATTCACGAAGAATATAACGGCATCTACTACGATGAAATTTATGAAGAAGGAGAACTTTTAAGATCACTAATTATTCCCACAGAAAAATTGTTCATTAGGCCAACAAAGGTACTGACACAGAAATATGCAGGCGTAGTTTCTGATGATATAGCAAGTTTCATTACACCAGCATTGAAGGAGCACCTTGTCCAATACGGTATTGGAGAAAAGTTCTTTAGGCCTGCTTATACCAAAAGAGACAAGGAGACTCCTTATGCGTATAAGATTTATGGAGGTGATAATATCCTTCCAAAGGGTGCACTGATTGGTCCAGGTTATATAAGAAAAGAACTAGACACTGGATTGATACTTAAAGATGTCCTTCCAGGTGGAGAATTGGATGAATATTTTGGTAGGCAGGTAATTCTGAACAGCTTTGGGTACCCATTTGAAGAAGAATTGATTAGCCCCAAGGCATATGAAATGATGCAAGAGGCAAATGAAACTTTTGAGTATTATGGTGACCGGAAGAGATGTGTTGTTAGCAAAAAATTATTCCAACTAATTGCAGAAAAATGTCCTGATATTATTGATGGCTCATCTCCAATTTACCTCATGGAGGAATAAGGATTGCGGTTTAAATCAAACACAAAATGACAGTGATTTATGCGCTGTTCGGATAGACGTTTTGAAAGACCAGAAATAAAAACGTGAGGGATTTTTCCCTTCACGTTTTTTATAAAAATAAGTGTAATCCTCTAAGACGCAAATATGTTATACTCATATTAATAGGAGGAGAAAATGGAGTTGAAACGAGCGCTTGAACAGATGTATCGCAATGTCATTGATTTATACATAGACGGTGCGGGCGATGAACAGATAGCGGTTACACGCTTTGGCGGTGTGCCAGATGTGCCAAAAGATTTTGTATGGCCTGTATTTGAAATGGCAGGGAGCAAAGAGGGGCCGGTAAAGTGTCTGCCCCTCAGTTTTCTGGTGCAGTTTAACTGCGCAGATATAGCGGAACTGGATAAGGAGGGATTGCTGCCGAAGTCGGGTTTGTTGTCGTTTTTTACGAGATGGACAGCCAGTGCTGGGGTTTTGACCCACGAGACAAAGGCTGCGCCAGAGTGTTTTGGTTCGAAGATGTCCAAAATCTTGTTCCTGCGGATTTTCCAAGGGATTTGCAGGAAGAATTCCGCTTTCCTGTTGTAGGAATTACAGCGGAAGCAAACGACTATCTGCCGGACTGGCAGGATTTTGCAACGGCAAAGAAGGAGTTTGAACACGACTGGGATCAATTTGAGGAAGAACGGATCATGTTAGGCTGCGAAGAAGATAGCAACGCTTCGAAGCTGCTCGGATGGCCGGACGTTATACAGAATAACATGACTTGTGAATGTGAACTGGTAACGCGAGGGCATTACCTGGGCAATACCTGGGATGAAATTCCGGAGGCAGATATTCAATACGCACTTCAAAATTCCATCCGTGAATGGCAGATGTTATTACAGCTTGATACAGTGGAGACAGAAGATTTTGGACTGATGTTTGGAGATTGCGGCAGACTGTACTTTTATATTAGAAAAACAGACTTGGCTGAGCGCAGGTTTGACCGAGTGTGGCTGATTCTGCAATGTTATTAAACAAACACAAATAAAGAAAAAATACAAATGAAAATGCACATCAGTAGGAGAGGGTTTTATGAGTTTCGTAACCGTATATGAAATACCAAAACATCCATTTCCTTGGACAGCTTCATAACACTGATGATGTTTCTGGGGACCTTGCTTATAATAAGACAACAGTATGCAAGGTATAGGGCAGGCGAATCAACGAAATTCAAAAGCATAATCGCTACATTTTTTATAACTCTTTTGGGAATTGTATTTGCATGTTTACTAGTTTATACAATTTCTTATGGGGGTACTGAAAAGCGTGAATATGCTGAGAAATACTTCACAGGGCAGTATGAAATACTGGAAGGTACCTTTAAAATTGACGAGAATGCAAATCATGGGGTGGCAGCATTCACCGTAAATGATGAAGAATTTTCTTTTTATATCTTTTGAAGAACCCTTTGCCAGATGCAGGGTATGCAAAGGTATACTTTGTTAAGGGGGATGGTCTTAATGAGGTTGTACGACTTGATATTGCTAATTAATTGAGCTAACAAATAAAACGTGGAGGCGTGGTGCTTCCGCGTTTTGTTTTTCTGCAATATCACAACTAACATACTTATTGACAAATAAAGTTGTCAGTTGTAAAATATTAATGTAGAGAATATTCTGAATAGGAGTGTGCGAGCATGAGCGCCGATACCTTTCCACAATACATAAGAATTGCATACTTCTTAGCGTCACGAATCGCAGAAGGCGATTTTCCCATCGGCAAAAGATTGTCGGGGGCGCTCCAAGTTATCATCAGAATATCAGGTCTCTCCGGAAACCATGCGCAGAGCATTGCAGATCCTTGCCGATATGAAGGTAGTAGAGGTCAAGGGACAGAGCGGTGTTTATGTACTGTCTACAGACAACGCAAGACGCTGCGCTGAAAATTTGGAGGAACAATTAGATCGCCGCGAGAAGGCTGCGAAACTCAGACATCTGCTGGAAGAACATGATGAAACTGGACGGCGGATTTTGGAGGTTTGTACGGAGGTTCTGGAAAGTGAGACCTTTTCTACAGTGGCCGAGCAGAGACTCCCTAATTATCAGGTCCGCATATCCGAAGACTCAGATAAAATCGGCAGAAGCCTGGCCTCTCTGCAGTTCTGGCAGGCAACTGGCGCAACGATTGTAGCGATTAGACGCGGCTACAATACGATGATTTCACCAGGGCCCCATGCCGAATTGTACGGAGGAGACTATGTAATCTTTTGTAGGCGCCCCTGATGTAGTAGATAAAGTAAAAAGCATTCCTTAATCCGGAAGACTGTTAGACACATCTGGTATAAAGATAGGAGGATATCATTATGGCACACGATCAGTTACAGACCATTGACCTCGTCATTATAGGCGCCTATTTAATCGCGCTTGTTTTAATCGGCGTGCATTTTATGAAAAAAGTAAAAACATCGGTGATTACTATATTGCCGGTCGTACCTTTGGTCCCATTGTTATGATGGCCACCGTCTGCGCAACAATTATCGGCGGCAGCGGATTGATGGGGAGAGCAGGCGTCGCTTACTCCGACGGGTTTAAGGCTGTCATGACAGCCCTCCCTTACTTATTAGGCATGTTCATCTTCTCCGGCATCTCCGGCAGAATATCCGCCATAGGATTTCAGCACAATGTGTCCTCTATGCCCGATCTGTTCGAACGACGTTTTGGTAAGACAGCAAAGATCATTTTGGGAGCCATGATTGCCTTTACCATGATGGGGACAGTAGCGTCTCAGGTCACGGCAACGGCAACGATTATCAGCATGCTAGGCGGAGAAATCGGACTTTCCTACGAGGTGGGCGCGTTGATTGCCTGTATTGTGTTTATGATCTATACTGCCACATCGGGACTCTTTGGCGTGGTATATACAGATGTAGTGCAGTTCTTTATGCTGCTGATTTTCGTATATATTCTGATACCGATTGCCTCTCTGTATACTGTAGGGGGGATTTTCGAATTTCACAGCCAACCTGGACCCGGCATTAGCTAAACCGTATATTGACGGTGATATTCTTGGTGACATTGTAACCTATCTGGTCTTCACTCTGGCAGGTGCGGAAATGTGGCAGCGGGCTTTTGCTGCGAAAGACGGAAAATCGGCCAAGCGAGGCATGTTCTTAGGGCACCCTTGTCTACGGAGTCACTATCTTTCTCGTATTTTTCATGGGTGTCATCGCTCACCAGATTATCGGTGATGATATCCTAGCGCAGTACGGGTCCACAGATGCCACCGTTCCGGCTCTTGCTATTACCGTTCTGCCGGTGGGACTCACGGGTCTGGCGCTGGCGGGCATTTTGTCCGTCATCATGTCGACGGCGGACAGCTATCTGATCGTCTCCGTGCAGACCTGTGTTCACGACATTGTCAAAACCTTCAAGCCGGGACTAAGAGAGAAAAACGAGATTCGCCTCTCTCGTATTTTTTGCAATCGTCCTTCCTCTGGGTGCTTTGGTAATCGCTTTTGTACATAAAAAATGCCTATTCCATTCTGATGTTTGCCTGGAGCTTTTACGCGGCTGCGGCGGGATTGCCTGCCTTTGCGGCGCTATACTGGCGGAAGGCGACAAAAGCTGGTATTATTGCAGGCATGGTCAGCGGCTTTGCAGTTTGCGTCGGCTGGAAGCTGGCGGGACTGCCATTTGACTGGGCGCGACTGTTCCCGGTGCCATTGCCTGCGCTGTCGCGTTAGTATGCGTGAGCCTGGTCACCTACAAAACACAACCGTCAGGATTTCTGAGGTTTCAAAAAGTAAAAAATAAAGGGAGCCATAATTGCGGTGCGATAGAAAAGAGGGGCATCAGCCCAATGTCATTAAGTTAGTGGAAAGTAAAAAAGACTTCATACTAAAAAAGTATGGGGTCTTTTTTCTTTAGGCTATTGACAAACCTCGCAAAATGTGCGGCCGCTTTTACCAGCAAAGAAACGATGGTAAAAGAGGCCCTTGTAATTAGTAGATCATTCAAATCAAACAAAATTACAAGGAGGTTACATTATGAAAATCGATAGTATTTACCAGAAAATCGGGTCTTGCATCAAACAAATTGCCGCAAGCAAAGAAAACCATGTGCATTGTCCTGCAAAGGACTTTACCCGCAGCAGAAAAATTTCTTTTTTCTGACTGTATGATGTCCGTTGTCTGTATGCACGGCGGAACCCCCTTCTCTGAGATTTTGGAATATTTTCCCCGTAATATGGATGTGCCCACTGTGTCTGCATATTTGCAGCAACGGGCAAAGATTAAACAAAGTGCTTTCGAGGAACTGTTTAACGCCACCATAACCCTGCATCAGGAGGCAAAATCTTATCGGGGGTACAGGCTTTTAGCCGCTGACGGAAGTGATGTGCAAATCCCTACAAATCCTAATGATACGGACACATTTTTCCCCTGGCACCAATGGGCAGAAACCATATAACCTTGTCCATCTTAATGCCCTTTACGATATTTTATCCAATACTTATCAGGACGCCGTGGTACAGGATAGACTCAAATTTGCCGAACATGAAGCGTTGAATCAAATGGTGGACCGCTCTCGGATAACGCGGGCCATTTTAACTGCAGACCGTGGATATGAGTCCTACAATATAATGGCACATCTGCAGGAAAAGCGCTGGCTCTACCTGATACGGGTGCGGGACATCGATAAAGGCGGAATCATCAGCAGACTTGATCTTCCTGGCGATGAAGAATTTGATCTCGATATCGATCTGCAGATGACAAGGAAAGCCTCGAAGAAGACGAAAGAACTTTTTGAGGATAGAAATCATTATCGGTATATACCGCCTAATTCAAGACTGGATTATCTTCCCCTACGCTCAGAATATACCCAGGATGCCGCTTTTTACCGGATTCCTTTTAGGGTGGTGAGATTTAAAATTACACAAGGCCAATACGAAACCGTAGTAACAAACCTCTCGGCAAGTGAATTTCCAACATTGGAACTGAAAAAGCTTTATGCTATGCGCTGGGGAATTGAAACCTCATTTAGAACATTGAAATACAATGTGGGGATGATTTACTTCCATTCTGTCAGAAAAGACCTGGTGCTGCAGGAACTTTTTTCAAGATTGGCTTTTTCAATATTGTGGCGGTTGTATCAGAAGGACTTTGCAGCACGCACTCAAGCAGGAAATATCCATATAAGGTCAATGCGGCAAAAGCGGTCCTAATATGCAGAAAGCTATTCCTAAATCAGATTTCCCCACATTCCGCTTATCGGTTATTGTTAAAATCCGTAATACCAATACGGAAAGACTGCAGCTTTGAGAGAAAATCACATTCAAGAATAGCAATCAACTTCATTTACAGGATATCATAAATCCGGGCATCTGCATACTGGTTTTTCTGCCATCTGTGTGGCTTTTTTTGGCATGCCGTAAAACGAGTATGCGGATTTGATTTTGCTAAAGTAAAAAGACCCCATACTTTTTTTAGTATGAAGTCTTTTCCGGTTTTGTCATTAACTTAATGACATTGGCATCAGCCCTCCTTCATTAAATAATGGCATCGAAGGCCGCGTAAGCCGGCGTCCAGTGCTTTTCTGACAAATAACGGAATAGTCCTTCTTTATCCGTAGCTTTAAACAGTTCCAGAATCTCACGATGCTCGTCATTGGTAGCATAGAGAACCTTTTGCGTGCTTCCGCTTACGTCTTCGGTATAGCTTTTCTTCAGCAGCTTATTCTTCAGCTTATCAATTGAATCGATGAGGGCGTCATTGCCGCATTGATCTATATAGGCCTGATGAAAAGCCACTTGCTGTTTGTGATACATTTCGAAGTTACCGGCTTTGATTGCCAGATCCATGGTTTCAATATAAAAGGCCATATCCGCCAGATCCTGTTTTGTCAAGTGATCGCAAGAAGATTTAGCGGCGTAACCATCGAGGACGCCTATCACTGCATAGATTTCTCCCACATCTTTTTTTCAGATATGGATTTAATGACGAACCCTTTTCGCGCACGATTCTCTAAAACGCCTTCGGCAGTCAGCTGAATTAAAGCTTCGCGCACAGGAGTGCGGCTGATATTGAGACTTTCGCAGATGACGTTTTCGTTGACTCTCTGCTCCGGCAGCAGGGGAACCGTCACGTATCTGGTCTGCGATATATTCATATACGTGATCTTTCAGTGTTTTAAACTTTTCCATATTCTTTTCTCCCTCGGACTATTACTTATTATAATAGAACAAAAATCGACATTCGTCAACCTGATATTTACACTTTATGAAGATTGTCAGAAGAATTTTCGGCTTAATTGACAATTATATGCAAGTTATATATATAATACAACTATGTAATTACTATTAATTACAATCTTATCAAAGATTGGTATATGGGAAGGAGAAAAATCAATGGCATATCCAAGAATCGATTTTTATATCTAAGTGAGAAGGACATGCTGGCCGCAGGGGTAAACGATGTGGCAAAGTGTACAGACTGCATGGAAGAAGTCCTGAAACTGCTGGACAAAGGAGACTACAGAATGGGAGGAGAAGATGCGAACTCTCACGGCTCTATGATCAGCTTTCCCGAAGAACCTGAATTTCCTAATATGCCCAAGGATGGACCGGACAGACGTTTCATGGCTATGCCTGCCTATCTCGGAGGCCAGTTTGATATTGCAGGCGTAAAGTGGTACGGCCCAATGTGGAAAACAAGGCGGCCGGTCTGCCTCGTTCCATTTTGATGGTTATCTTGAACGATAAACAAACAGGTGCGCCTCTTGCGTATATGTCGGCTAACTTGCTCAGTGCGTACAGAACGGCAGCTGTTCCCGGCGTCGGTGTCAGGCATCTGGCAGTCAAAAAAACGCGAAAGTCCTCGGCGTGGTAGGGCCGGGTGTAATCAATTCGATTACGATTGAAACCTTTGCTTCGATGCGTCCAAGTTTGGAAACCCTAAAGATATATGGACGCAGCAAGACTTCTATTGACAGATGCATCGAATACGTCAAGAAGAGATGCCCGCAGTTTAAAGACTTTATCGTATGTGATACTTTAGAAGACTGTGTAAGAGATGCAGATATTCTCAGCTTTGCCACCTCAACGCCGACGGGAGGACAAAAGAATTATCCTTTTTGTAGAAAGAGAATGGATTAAGCCTGGCTGCCTGCTCTGTGGTATGGGAGCGCTGAACGTACCTGACGAAATGGTCATGGACCCTGCCACCAAGCTGGTAGTAGATTATACTGGCTTATACGAAACGTGGGCAGAGGAATACCCTTATCCCACCTTTGACACTTGGTTTCTGATCGGAAGTAAATTTACAGACATGATTCATGATAAAAATTGGACTTTCAGCGGATGGAGAATCTGGGAGCAATCTTAAATGGAAAACTACCGGGCCGTGATAACGATCAGCAGGTTATTATTTACTCCATCGGCGGCATGCCCGTAGAGGACGTGGCATGGGGTAAAACTGTTTATGAGAATGCCATTAAAATGGAAATCGGTACAAAACTGAATTTATGGGAAGAACCTTATTTGTTTTAAACATCGTAAAAAAATATGAGTGATAAAAGGACTGCCATCAATGGGCAGTCCTTTTACGTGAATTCCTCAGGTGATCCTATCGTTAAAAAAGTTGGCAGAAAAAATCAAAATTATATTGACAATGGCGCATATATTATATAAAATATATTTAAACGAGGAATGATATATTATATTTTAAATTTTAAACATACTTTGGAGGTAAGGAAAAATGAAAAAGTTTAATCACGTAATCGTAAGAAGACCGTGCAAAGCAATGGTAGAAGGCATCACAAGCGGACTGTATCCGGGAAAGCCTGATTTTGAGCTGGCACTGAAGCAGCACGATACTTACATAGAGGCACTGAAGCAGTGCGATGTAGACGTTACCGTATTAGAGGCTGACGAGAGATACCCCGATTCCTGTTTCGTCGAGGACCCCGCCCTGATTACCAGGAAGTGCGCCATCATCACCAACCCCGGCGCCGATTCCCGCAACGGCGAGAAGGACGAGATCATCGGCGCGGTGAAGAAGTTCTTCTCTGACGACCAGATCGAATACATCAAGGCCCCTGGCACTCTGGAAGGCGGCGACGTCATGATGGTTGGCGACCACTTCTACGTGGGAAGGTCTGCAAGGACCAACGAGGAAGGCATCAGACAGCTGACAGAGATCCTGGCCAAGTACGACATGACCTGCTCCGAGGTAAAGCTGGAAGAGGTGCTCCACCTGAAGACGGGCGTCAACTACCTGGAGGACAACAACATGCTGGTATCCGGCGAGTTCGTGACGAAGCCGGAGTTCCAGAAGTACAACTGCGTGCAGATTCCGGAGGACGAAGCATACGCGGCAAACTGCATCTGGGTCAACGACACGGTCATCGTACCGGAAGGTTATCCTGCAGTGCTGAAAGCGGTACAGGACCTGGGTTACAAGACCATCTTGGTTGACACATCGGAATATAGAAAACTTGATGGTGGTTGAAGCTGCTTATCACTGAGATTTTAGGAAAACACGATTAGACTCCATAAAGAGAATGGAGAGGTCGCTTCAATAAAATGAAGAAAGAGAGGACCACAAAATGCCAACCCTTAATGACAAAAAGAAAAGTTTAAGTTTCCGAGCAGTACATTGATGCTGTTCAGTATCATCGTCATCATCGCAATTCTGACATATATTGTGCCCGCAGGGCAGTACGCCTACGTAGACCAGGGCGGTACTCAGGTCGTAGACGGCAGCAGTTTTCAGTATGTGGAGCAAAACCCGGTAAATCCGTTTCGCGTTTTCGTAGCGATTCAGGAAGGCTTCCTCAACGGCGCACAGATTATCTTTCTGATTCTGTTCGGCTACTTCTGGGTATATTCTGTCATGCAGACAGGCGCCTTTACGGCGATGATTAACAGACTGCTCGGCAGCAAAGCGAGAGACAGCAAGCTGTTTATCCCGATTGTAATGCTGGTATTCTCACTGGCAGGATCTACATATGGCGAGTTCGAAACTGTTTACGGTTTAATTCCAATCTTTGTCGCCTTGGCAATTGCTTTAGGCTATGATGCCCTGGTGGGCATGTGCATGTCTGGTGTGGCGGTTGCAGTCGGTTTTGCCTCTGCAACGACAAATCCGTTTACCATCGGTACTGCACAGACCTTCGGTGATCTGCCGATGTTTTCAGGGCTGGGTTACAGATGGGTGATCTTTGGCGTATTCTACCTGGTTTCCATGGCACTGGTCATGAGATACGCGATGAAAGTCAAAAAAGATCCGACAAAGAGTCTGGTCTATGGGGAAGACTATTCCGCATTCAAAGTTGAGACTGATGCAAACATGGAGTTTACTGCAAAACACAAGCTTTTGATGCTCGGTATGGTTGTAACGGTCATAACCATCGTATACGGCTCACTGAAACTTGGCTGGTACATAAACGAGATGAGCGGCGTGTTCATCATCTCGGGAATCTTATCATCCGTTATCGGAGGAAAAAGACCGGAAGGCATTGCCACAGACCTCATAACGTCCATATCGGAAATGACCGTAGCAATGGTAGTGGTTGGCCTTTCGAGAACCATACTGGTCATCATGCAGAACGGCGTTATTATCGATACTGTTATCCACGGAATGAACTCAATGATGCAGGGACTGCCTACATGGGCAACTGGTGAGATGATGCTGGTAGTTCAGAACATCTTGAACTTCTTTATTCCTTCGGGCAGCGGTCAGGCCGCAGCCATTATGCCGATTATGATACCACTGGCGGACTTGACGGAGCTGAACAGACAGATTGCCGTCCTGGCATATCAGTTCGGAGATGGATTCTCCAATCTTCTGTGGCCTACAGGCGCCTGCGCCATCATGTGCGGAATTGCCAAGATTCCAATGGGCAAATGGTATAAATTCTTCCTGCCGATCTTTGGAATCATGTTCCTGCTGCAGTCGTTCTTCGTGATTCTGGCTGTATTCATCGGGTATCATTAATAGAAAGGTATAGAGGAAATGTTAGACGAGAAGCAATTAAAGGAGCTGTTGCTGCCGAAAATTGACAGCTATAGAGAAGAGATCAATGCATTAAACAACTATATGGCGGAAAACCCGGAAATCGGAAGCGCGGAGTTTCACAGCTCCGCCGCCATCGTAGACCTGTTGAGAAAGCACGGTATAGAGACAGAATATCCTTTCGCGGTATTTGATACGGCCTTTAAGGGTGTTATCAACCCAGAGAAAAAAAGAAAGGATGGCACTTCTTGCAGAGTATGATGCACTGAGAGGTCTGGGGCATGCCTGCGGCCACTGTGCCAGTGGCAGTTCCAGCGTCCTCGCAGCTCTGGCCTTGAATGAGGTGAGAGACCAGTTAGACTTTGGAGTAGACATCATCGGCACACCTGATGAAGAAATCAACGGTACCAAGTGTTTGATGGCGGACAAAGGCGTCTTTGACGGATATGATTTTGCCGCCATGGTCCATATGGGACCATTCAGTACAGCGACGTCAGAGTTCATTGCTCTCGATGGCTTGGGCTTCAAATGGCATGGACAGCCGGCTCATGCAGCCGCCGCGCCGGAAAAGGGCAGAAACGCCCTCAACGCCGCCAGGCTATTCCGGGATGCAACTGATATGATGCGGCAGCATGTCATTGAAGAAGCGCGCATGCACGGCTTTATCAAAAACGGCGGCGAAGCGTCCAATATCGTGCCGGAGTTTGCAGAAGTTGAATTTTTAACCAGAGCTCCCCGCAGAGAAGACCTCAATGATATCACGGCCTGGGTGAAGGACTGTGCCAGAGCGGCAGCCTTGGCGACACGGACAGAAGTGGAGATGTTTCCTGTTGGGGAACCCTTCCACGAGCTGTATATCAGTAAATTGGGAGAAAAACTGATGCGTGAAAGCTATGACGAACTGGGGATTCCGTGTGCAAATCAGTCAGGGGAATGAAAGGCTCCTCCGATATCGGAAATGTGGACTACAGATGTCCTGCATTTCATCCTATGATGGGAATCGGTATAGAAGAAAACTGCCACACCCAGGAGTTTGCTGATGCGATGACCACACAAGGCGCTCATGATGCCATCAAAAACTCTGCGTCTCTGCTCCTTTGCATGACCGCAAAATGTACGGCAACCCGCAGCTGCTCCAGCAGATCAAGGCGGACCACAAGGCCTATCGAGGCTATTAAAATAGAAAAGAACATGTTCACATGTGATAATCAGGGAGTGTAGAAATGCATTCCTTGATTGCGTATCAAAACAAATTATGGAGGTATATGAATTATGAATTATGGATGTCAGAGTATGGTAAAGAAAATCGATACGATTATGATTAAACGCCCGGACGCTGCTTTTGTCAGCCAGGAAAATCTAAACGCGACTTGGGAAAAATTTAAATATTACGGCTGCCCTGATTATGAGAAACTATTAGAAGAATACGCGGAATTTGAAAAGATCATCAAGGACAACGTAGAAAATGTATACTACCTGCCTTATGATGAGAGGACGGGTCTCGATTCCATCTATACCCACGACTCTCTGAAGGTGACCAGCAAAGGCGCTATCTATTTTCCGATGGGCAAAGAGTTGAGAAGCAAAGAACGCCTGGCGACGGAAGAATTTCTCACAGCTAACGGAGTACCGACTCTCGGATATATCTCCGCTCCTGGAAAGATGGAAGGCGGCGACGTTCTCTGGATTGACGAAAAGACCGTGGCGATCGGACGCGGTTACAGAACTAATGATGAAGGAATCAGACAGTTTAAAGAATTGACGAAGGATTTTATCGACGAATACATTGTCGTGCCGATGCCTCATGGAGACGGAGAAGAAACCTGCCTGCACTTGATGAGCATCATCAGCTTTGTGGATACTGATAAGGCGGTAGTCTATTCTAAATACATGCCGGTATTTTTCAGAGAATACTTGATCAACAGAGGTATTCAGCTGATTGAGTGCAACGATGAAGAATATGATTACCTGGGCACCAACTTATTGGCGTTGGAACCCGGAAAGTGCATTTTGATCGAGGGCTGTCCCGACATCCAAAAGAAAATCGAGGATGCTGGTGTTATCGTATATACATATGAAGGAAAAGAACTCTCATATAGGGGAACTGGCGGACCGACCTGCCTGACTTGTCCTGTGTGCAGAAAATAAGAATACGAGGTAATGCGATGAAAAACCACGACATCGATTTCGCCGTATTGGGCGGCAGAATCAAGGAAATACTTTATGAATATGTCAAAATTCAAAGCTTTACAAATACAGAAAAAGAAAGAGAAATAGAAAACTTTTTCGAAAATCATTTTAACCAAGTTACCTATTTCAGAGAACATCATGAATTCTGGGGAACCTATCCCCTTGAAAATGATCCTCTCAAAAGAAATGTATGCTGGGCCATGGTAAAGGGAAAAGGGAAAAAGAACAGTAACTCTCGTTCATCATTACGATATCGTGGATATCGAAGATTTTAAAACACTTAAATCGTTCGCCTTTTCCCTTTACCAGCTCAGGAAAGAACTGCTTCTCCACAAGGATATGCTGCCTGAAGATGCACAAAAGGATCTGGAGGAAGATACTTTTTTGTTCTGCCGTGGAAGCTGCGACATGAAAGCCGGGGGCTCCATTCAGTATGCTTTTATTGGAAAGCTACAGCGAACTTGCGGACTTTGACGGCAATGTCATCGTCATCGGCGTACCCGATGAGGAAAACCTCTCTGCAGGAATGAGGGCTGCTGCAAAGCTGCTTGCAGAATTGAAAAAAGAAATATGATTTAGAATATATCATGATGATAAACTCTGAACCTCATCAGAGAAAGGACTTTAGCAAAGGCGTTTTCTCTGAGGGAACTGTTGGCAAGATGATGCCCTTTGTATATGTGAGGGGATTTCTCTCCCATGCGGGCAAGGTTTTCGAAGGCCTCAATCCGGTATCAGTTCTGTCTGAAATCGTGACTCGTACAGAAATCAACATGGACTTTGCTGATGCAGTAAACGGGGAAGCGGCGCCCCCGCCGACCTGGCTTTACATGAAAGACAGTAAAGACCGCTACGACGTGTCCATGCCGCTGACAGCACGCGGCTGCTTCAGCGTTCTCACCTTGAAGCAGACGCCTTCTGAGCTGCTGTCAAAGGTGAAGCGGGTCTGCCAGGAGGGATTCGGTGCGGTCATTGACAGGATGAACCGCAATTATGCTGCTTTCTGCCAGAAGACAGGGCAGCCGGTGAAACCACTGCCATGGTCTGCCAAAGTGGTCAACTTTAAGGAACTGTACGAAGAGGCGAAGGCAAACGGCGGAGAGTCCTTTGTCAGAGAATACGAGACAGCGTTGCAGGAAATTCTCAAAGACATGGAAGCCGGTAAAAATCAATATGATAGAGGGGAACTTCTGTCTCATTGAAAAATCTACGACTATATTGAGGATATTTCGCCGAGGGTGGTCTACGGCTTGCTGCCTCCATACTATCCTAACGTGTCAAACATCTATTTTGATGGTATCGCGCCGGCAGCGCGAGGCATGAGTGAAAAGCTGTCAGTCTATGCGCAGGAAGTATATCATCAGGAATACACCAAAGAATATTTCTATACCGGCATCTGCGACTTGAGCTACATTAATATAGACGACCCACAGAAGCAGAGGGGCTTCTGTGGCTGATTCCATGCCGCTGCTGGGTCAATACTACGATATCCCATTTGAGGAAATCAAAGAGATCTCCATGGCGGGCATCAACATCGGGCCGTGGGGCAAGGACTTCCAACAAGCTGACAGAGAGAGTCTACAAAGAAGACCTCTACGAGAGAACGCCTCATATACTGGATGCGGCAATCAAAATGCTGCTGAAAGGAGAAGACAACTAAAATAAAAAGTACATTGATATCAAAGAGATTGTTGCACAAAGCCAGGTGAACTGCCCTTAAAGACCAGATGGATCAGCCTAAACGGCGTAAACGTCTATTTTTGGAGACCGTTACGCCGTTTTTTTTACTGAAAAAACGATTTTAATCGAAGCAATTTACTATACTATACACATTAGAAAAATAATGAATGATACCTTTAGAGGATTGACATTTAGAAGTAAAATACCGTCCATAAATCCTGAGATTCTATTAAAAACGGTGAATTTGACTCCTGAATCTAATTTCAAACGGCGTAAAGCACTTAAAAAACAATGCTTTGCGCCGTTCTTTCGTTAATGGGACAGCTCCTTTTTTTGCTGCTGCGTTCAAATTGTATAAAATGTACCCAATATAAATGTTGAAATTTCAAGATTTGTCTTAAATGTATTCAATAACTAGAAAACTGCTGGCGTCTGCATAAGTTGCTACTTGCTATTACTGTTGCAAATCAGCCGTTTCGGACTTTTTTGTTTTCATCTTGGCACGAGGATTGCTATTAGTATTAGTAGTTCACCAACGAGGAGGTCGAGATGAAAAGAGAAATCAGTGTAATGGGCATCCAGATAGGGATGACAGAGGACAAACACGACAACTTGAGACGGGCTTTGGCGTTAATTGAAGAGGGTTTTGAAAGATACAAGAAGATTGACGTAATCTGCCTGCCGGAGCTTTACTATTCCAATCCGACAAAAAGAGAATCGCAGCTATATTGGCGAAGTGCTGGATTCAGAGTTTTTAATGAGTTTTCCAAATGTGCAAAAAAGCATCATGTGAATATCATCACCGGAAGTTATCCCCTGATAAAAGGGGATAAGCTACTGAATACCTGTCTGTGCATTGACAGAGAGGGACAGTTGATTGGTGACTACAGCAAAACGCATCTTTTGATGCCTTTACATCAAAGGAGTCGGACACTGTAGATGCTGGGGCGGATATTGGCATCGTTGATTTTGATTTTGGAAAAGCTGGAATCGCTATCTGCTACGAGCTGCGTTTTCCGGACTACTTACGTACGCTTGCGCTAAAGGGCATCGAGGTGCTGTTTGTGCCATCCGCCTTCTATACGCCGCGCCACGATCAATGGGACGTTTTGGTGCAGTCTGCGGCCCTTGATAATCTGCTCTATGTGGTAGCACTGAACCAATATAACGAACACTTTTTGGACGAAGCTGCATTGCTGACCCCTTGCGGTCTGATAGTTTCGAAGGTTTTCGGACCAGGAAGGCATTATGTACGGCATCTTGGATATGAACTATCAGCAGACGGTCAGAAGCCAGGTGCCGACCTACCAAAACAGGCGGCCGGAACTCTATGAAGTGAAGTAAAGGAGGCATAAAATGAGGCTAAAAAACCTGAGCTGGAAACAATTTAAAGAGCTGGATAAAGAAAAACCGGTTATCATACCCCACAGGCGCGATTGAGGTTTACGGCCCCCATCTGCCCATGGGCGGCGACGCCATCGTGGCCGACAAAGTAGCGGACATGGTCGGCGAGAAACTGGATCTTCTAGTGACACCAACCATTGAGATGGGAGACTCCCTTTCACTGCTGACCCCGGAATTTCCCGGTACGATGGTCATAAAACCGGAACATTTTAAGGGTTATCTGGAGGATGTCTGCCTGAGTCTGATACGCTGGGACTTTAAGAAACTCTTCTTCCTCAATACTCATGTCAGTAATGTCTTTATGATTACACAGCTGGGCTGGGAGTTGGAAGACAAGTACCAGATTCGCTGTGCATCTATGGATTGGTGGCGGTTTATTCAGCCCTACTGTGAAGGGGTGTGCGAATATAGCGGCATGATGGCTCATGGCCATGCCAGCGAAGCGGGCACTTCAGTGCTGAAGTATCTGACCCCTGAGCTGGTCCACGACGAAGAAGCTGTTTGCACTGCGGAACTCTTTGAAGACAAGTTTCCGGAATTTAAGCAGTATATTAAATTTGATAAATATACGGACACGGGCACGTTGGGCGATGGGACAAAGGAACTGCTGAAAAGGGAAAAATCATTGTTGAGCGCAGCGTCGATAGAATCGTTCAATTTATAGAAGAATATTACAGGTAAGATGGAGGCTGACAGATGAATATTATAAACACCAAAGTAAGGCGGCTGGACAAAACTTTGATAGACCGGTTTAAAAAGATCAGTCCTAGTGAACTGGGACATGCCCTGGAATTCGGCTTTATGAATAACGACATTGTTCCCTTGAATAAGGAAAAGTGCATGTACGTTGTAGGTACGGCAATTACCGCACGCATTCCAGCTACAGATTCGACCATGGTATATAAAGCCATGACTTATTCTAAGCCGGGGGACGTACTGGTTATTGACATGCAGGGAGAGAAGCGCCACGCCTGTTGGGGAGAAATGACCACCCTGACAGCAAAACGTTTCGGTTTAGCGGCTGTCGTTGTGGACGGACCGAATACAGATTCAGAAGAAATCAAAGCCAGCGGATTCCCCGTGTTCTCTAAAGGGCAGTCAATCTGACAACGAAGATTTGCGGGTTCAAAGGTGACGTCAATGTGCCAATTTGCTGCGGCGGCACGGTGGTCTGCCCCGGTGATTTAATTTTGGCCAATGGCGACGGTATCGTTGTCATTCCCTATGACTTTGCTGATAAGCTGATTTTGCTGGCTGAAACCTATGAGCAATACAACGAAATTGACAAGGCGGGATTTGAAAGGAATCTTCCTTTGACAGAAATCATGTCTTTTGAAAAAGAAGATTGCAAAGATGAATGATGTATATTACCTTGAATAGGGAGGAACTAAAATGGAAAATACAAAAGAAAAGAAAGTTTCTGTAGCCATGGCGGCGGTAGCGATGATTGCTTTAGCCCTGGTGCTGATAGGCGGATTCATCGTCCTGCAGATTTCTACCCATGTGGTTTTTCTGCTGGCAATCCTGGCAATGGGCATCATTGCATTAATCAGTGGATTTACCAAAGAGGACTTACAGGATTTCTTCATAGAAGGCTGTAAAATGCAGTATTAGTCGCCTTGATTCTGATGACAGTAGGAACGGTAATTGGTTCCTGGATTGTATCGGGAATTGTGCCGACAATTATCTATTATGGCTTGGAAATTCTGTCGCCAAAGGTATTTTTAGTAGTAGGTTTTTTTATCTGCTGTATCATTTCCTTCTTTGTAGGCAGCTCTTATTCAGCCATTGCGACTCTGGGGGTCGCTTTTATGGGAATCGGTCTGGGGCTGCATATTAATCCCGGTTTGACGGCGGGAATGGTGGTGTCGGGGGCAATCTTCGGTGATAAGATGTCGCCTTTCTCTGATACGACGAATTTAGCGCCTGCAGTTGCGGGAACAGATATTTTTAAGCATATCAACTCCATGCTCTACACGACAGTGCCTGCAACAGTTATTGCTGCTATTATCTACACCGTCATCGGCATCCAAATCGGCGGTGCAGCCATGGATACATCAGCTATTGACGCAATTAACGATACATTGCGTATGCATTTTAATATTAATCCGTTGCTTCTCATCGTACCGCTACTTACGATTGTTCTGGCAATTAAGAAGATGCCGCCGCTGATTGCCTTGCTTCTGGGTGCTGTTGCTGGAACTGTTGCAGCCTTTATTTTTCAGATGGGACACTACGATTATCAGGTAATTCTCAATGCATTAGGCAATGGGTTTTCCCTGGAAAGCGGCAACACAGACGTGGATCGGCTTCTGAATAGAGGAGGTATTATGGGGATGATGAGTACATCTTCGCTAGCGCTGCTGGCTCTGGGACTGGGCGAAATTCTGCAGAGAATGGGCGTGTTATCTGTTATTCTCAGCAAAATGGAAATCTTTATCAGGAGTCCAAGGTCGTTGGTGCTGACGACTCTTGCGACCTGTTTGGTCACAACCGTGTTGACAGCTAGTCAGTATATTGCAATTCTGCTGCCTGGGCAAGTGATGAAAGAAGCTTATACCAAGCAGGGCGTGGAGAAAAGAGTTCTGTCACGAACATTGGAGGACGGCGGGACCATATTTACTTTCCTAATTCCATGGTCTACTACCGGCATTTTTGTTTCCGGGGTGCTGGGTGTGGAGGTCTTACAATACGCACCTTATGCGTTTCTGGCAATTCTCTGTCCATTAATCGCTATCTTTTATGCTTGCACTGGGATTGCCATCTTTAAAGAAAAAACAGCAGTCAAAGAAAAGGCTGTATGAAAAAAACATACGGGACGGCCGTCAGAAACTTTCCCTGGCGGCCGTCTTTGTTGTATAATGGTTCCACGATCTTACGATTTCATCGCAGGGAAGGGACCATTGAATCACGACATCCGATTGTAATTATATAAGAAAAGTGTGGAAAGGGAAAAACGATGAAGAGAATTATGGTAGTAGCGCTATACAAAGGGAATCAGCGAGTATTATTGTGAATATCTGAAGGGAATATTTGAAGGTTTAGCAGAAATAGAAAATTATTATATTGAAAACAATTCTCAGGAGCTGAATTTTGATGGCGATTTGATTGTGACTTCCTCTAACATTTTATACGAGCACGTGAAGCGGCTGAACAGACACCAGGTAGAGACGATCGTTATGAGGCGAACCTTTACAAAAGAAGGATTTGAGAAGTTAAAACGAATCGACAAGGAACGTGAAATTTTCTTTGTCAGTAATTTTCATGAAATTGCTGTGGAGTGTGTGTCAAAGCTATACGAACTGGGCATTAAAAATTTGAAACTGATTCCTTACAACACGTATTCTCCTTACGATGAAGGCCCCTCTGGAATTAAGACCGCGGTGATTGCTGGAAAAACGGAGCGTATTCCTGCATTTATTAAAGAGATCATCGATATTGGTGACAGAATCATCGACCTTTCAACAATTGCGGATATCGGAGCAATATTAGGACTGTCCAGCCGAAAACTCTATCAGATATTAGATGCGTATAAAAAAGAAATCGTCTATGCTGATTATGGTATTAGCCAGATGCTCAGTGATTCCAGCGATATAAAAAAACAACTGCGAACTATCTTACACTTTACCAACGACAGCATCATTGCTACCGACCTCACAGGTTATATTACAGAATATAACGGTGCAAGTGAACGAAACTTTGGAATAAAGAAAAAGGCGGTTCTTGGAAAAACATCAGTGAAATTTTCCAGAAATTCACATTCAGGATATCATAGAGCGGAAAGAAGCTGTGACGAACGAACTGGTTACAATCCGCCATATTACCTACGTAATCAACAAGTATGGCATCTATAGTGACGAGGGACTGCTCGTCGGTATCGTCATTTTGGTCAGAAGTATATGGAGCTGGAGAATGAACGAAACCAATTAAAATCAAAATTAATTCCTCGCGGCCATGTGGCCAAATACACGATGGAAAGCATTCTCGGTGACAGCAAAGTCATTCAGGATCTGAAGAAAGTCGCAGCAAAGATGGCTGGGAGCGCTAGCACAGTGTTGATAACGGAGAAAGCGGTACAGGGAAAGAAGTCTTTGCGCAGGCGATTCACAACGGTTCTAGCAGAGCAAAGGAAGCCTTTATTGCAGTTAACTGTTCCGCACTAGCGGCTTCTTTGCTGGAATCGGAACTGTTCGGTTATGAAGAGGGGGCCTTTACCGGAGCGAAAAAGGGGGGCAAGCTGGGACTCTTTGAAATAGCAGAGAAAGGCACGATTTTTTTAGATGAAATTGGCGAAATGCCCTACGAACTGCAGGCAAAGCTGCTCCGCGTATTGATGGAACGGGAGGTCATGCGCATCGGTGGTGTCAATGTGATTAAAGTGGATGTACGTGTTATTGCTGCCACCAATAAAAATCTGATGCAGCTAGCCTGCGAAGGGCTATTTCGTGAGGATTTGTATTATCGAATTAACGTGTTGCCCTTGCCATTGCCGCCCCTAAGAGAGAGAAAAAGAGGATATTCCCTTTTAGTCGGGGCTTTTCTGCAGGATTTTGGCGGGGAAAAGCAATTAACGCCGAAAATTCTCAAGGTGCTCAAGGCTTATTCCTGGCCGGGGAATATTCGCGAATTGCACAATTGTATTGAATACATGTACCAGCTCTCTGATGAAAAGATTATGCTGAAAGACGTACCGGAGCATATTCGTGACTTTGGAGCAGTTAACCCGAGGATTGACTTCTCCTTAGACAAAAAAAGAAAGGAGACGGTGCTTGCAGCTGTGGCAAAATTTAATAGCGACGGTCAGCCGGCAGGACGAAAAAATCTCCATGACAACCTGCTGACAAATGGCTGCAAAATTGCAGAACAGGATATCCGTTTTATATTGAAGAATTTAGAAGGGATGGGACTAGTGGAAGTCAATAAAGGCCGCCGGGGCACAGAGATTACAGCAGCGGGCTTACAGTACTTGAAAACACAGAAGACTATAAAAGGGAAACGGGTTTGGGCTGCCAACAATATTAAACCACTGTATAATAACTTTAATAAATTATAATTGTGGGTGGTATAGATCATATGGTTCATCTTTACAGAGACACCCTAGACTTTCATACGGTGTGGGCTGGCGGCAATTTTGCTGAGTTTGAGACGGCAAGCGCCCTCTTTTGCCGATGTGGATGCAGAATATGCGCGACTGTCAAAGTCGAGTGTAAACTTCAGAAGGAGAACCTATGACTTTCTTTTTCGGCATCCGCAACTTTTATGTTGCACCGGAGGAAACTTGCTTGAAATCGGCAGCACCAGTAAAGCATAGATTAGAAGTTTGCTGATCTGAGGTTCGCCCGGTAAATTAAAAATTATCAGGTAGACACGGCGTGTCTTATCATGGCAAAAAATACTTTTCTCACTTTTTTCGTGGATAGGTGTAATAACATTTACTATTTTTATTGTGCTAGAAACTTCGGGGTTGGCCGATAGTGGGACTGCAGAAGCGATAGCATCCTTTTGCTGTGGTGGATCTTTTCGGTGTACTGATTATAGCAGTAATATATACGAACCGGTATTTATATAAGTTTAAAGCCTCTAAAAAGATTACTTCAGCATAAGTAAACAGTAGGCCTATTACCAGAATAAGCCAATAAACCGCAGAAAACACAAAAAGCGTAAAGATAGGGTTTCTATACTCTGCCTTTACGCTTTCTGTTATTTGGTGTAAATAAAACGTGTTACATCTTACTGTAAGCCACAGCAATTTTTGCCGCCTCTTTCGCATTGTGATAAGCCAGCTGCAGGTTAGAAGCCAGGGACACGCCGTCTGTAAATTCTTTAATGTGAGCGAGAAGGAACGGTGTCGTCGCTTTGCCGTGGATGCCTTCTTCCTGGGCGGCTTTCAGCGCCTTATTGATAACCGCTTCCATTTCATCGTAGTCCAGTTCGTATTCTTTTGGAATCGGGTTGGCAATCACGGAGCCGCCTTTCAGACCCAGATCCCATTTGGCCTTCATAACTTTTGCCACAGTTTCTTCATCAGGGGCGTTGTAATCAACGCCGAAGCCGCTCTTCCTGCAGTAGAAGGCGGGAAAATCATCCGTCCTCAGACCGATGACAGGCACACCCATGGTCTCTAAGTATTCCAGCGTCAGACCGATGTCCAGCAGACTTTTTCGCGCCGGCGCAGATAACTGCTACTGGTGTATTTGCCAGTTCCTGCAGATCGGCAGAGATATCCATGGTGGTTTCCGCTCCGCGGTGAACGCCGCCGATGCCGCCTGTAGCGAAGAAGCGGATGCCCGCCATTTCCGCCAGCATCATGGTGGTTGCTACGGTGGTGGCGCCAGTCTGGCCCGTTGCCAGACAGATCGCTACATCTCGGCGGCTGACCTTGGCAACGTTTTCTGCCCGGCACATGATTTCCAGTTCTTCTGCTGTCAGACCCACCCGTAGTTTTCCGCCGATGATGGCAGTGGTTGCCGGAATGGCGCCTTCTGCACGGATGATCTCCTCAACTTTATGAGAAAACTCCAGATTTTCCGGGTAGGGCATGCCGTGGGAAAGAATGGTGGACTCCAGTGCTACCACCGGTCTTTTTGCTTCCAGAGCAGCTTTCACTTCTTCCGTGATACATAAATATTCGTTCATTTCATTTACCTCTCTTTATATATTTTGTAAAATAGTCTCTTTTAGCAGTGATTCAGACATCTGTGGATTGATGGTCTGCTCACTGAGTATGGCCAGCGTCGAAACGGTCATAGCGGCCGTCAGGGTCTCATCGATATTGAGATCGTGCAAGTAGGCATAGAGAAGTCCTCCCAGGAAAGCATCGCCGGCGCCTGTTGCGTTGGCAATCTGATCCAAAGGCCGTGGCTGACGATGCTTTGCTGTACCTGAATGATCCCGGTAATAGACCCCGTTTTTGCCCAGACTGATAAAGACACGTCTGACTCCACAGCCGATGATGCGGTCTGCAGCCTCCTGCAGGTCGCCGAAAGGTGCGAATCTTCACACCTGACAAAACTTCCGCTTCCAGCAGGTTGGGCTTCAGCGTGTGGATGCCTTCAAGGCGGCCGACCAGTTTTTCGGCATAGGTGGTGGATACAGGATCAGCAAAGACGGCCGTTTTGCTGCAGTATGTCTGAAGGAGATAGTCGATGGTCTCTTGAGGAAGACCAGTATCAAAGGTAATCGCTGCCGCATTTTCCAGCAATTCACCCTTTTGCTTCAGATGAGCCGGCGAAAGACTTTGCAGTACATTCATGTCCGATATTGCGATATTCATCTCACCATCTGGCTCGTGAATCGACATATAGGTGGAGCTGATCTGTCCGGGAAAAGCAAAGAAATGTTCTGTAGACAGACCCGCACTTTCGCAGGCCGTGCGAATCAGCGTGCCAAAATAATCATCTCCGTCGCGGTGATGAAATTGACTGGAAGACCCAGGCGGCATGCATTTTCGCTGGCGTTATGGGTTGCGCCGCCGATGGAAATTTTGATCTGTCCCGGATTGGAGTCCTCGGATACCAGAGGCCTTTTGCTCCGTCCCATGACATCCACATTGACAGCGCCCACGCCGACGACGTAAGGTTTTGCGTTCATATAAAATCCTCCTGTACAGGCGGCCGATGGGACGCCTTTCTTGTCCCTAGTATAGCAAAGAGGATTGCGAAAAAAATAGGACATATGGCATAATGAGAACAGAAAGATAGGAAGGGGCAAAAGAGATGAAGATCAACGATGAGATGGTGAGACAGCAGTATATTGCGAAATATCCCATTCAGCAGTTGTTTTCCGCGCCGATAGAAGAGTTTCTGGAAGTACATGTCTTTGAAAAAGGGGAATACATCTGTGAAGAATTGATGCCTCCTGAACGGCTGTATTTCCTGGTAAAAGGGAAGGTGAAACTGTATATGATTCATCAGGACGGCAATGTTTCTCTCGCTCAATATTACGAGGCAGGAGACATCCTGGGAGAACTGGAATTTCTCGGTATCCGCACCCAGTCTCAATCCATCCAGGCTGTAGAACCGTCCGTCTGCCTGGCATTGTCTTTTCAAGAGCACGGCAGTTTGATTCTTTCCGATGCAGTGTTCCTGCGAAATCTGAGCAAGCTGATTGCAGAAAAATGCTCCGCAGTGTGAGCAAGCTTGTGGCGACACAGACTTATCCGTTAGAAAACAGAATGGCGGCCTATCTCCTTGAAAAGGAGGGGGAAGTGGGCAGAGGAAATTGGGTCAGAGTGTCTTTGACAGATCTTGCCCAGTATCTGGGAACCAGTTATCGCCATTTGTCCCGTGTCATCAAACACTTTGACGAGGCCGGCTGGATTGACAGAGAACGCGGCCGGATGCGGATCAGCAACTACAAAGCCTTAGCGGAAAAAGTATCACTGATGCAAATAGAGTAGGAACAGAGGAGATGTAAAATGAGTATGGTTAGAGTGATGTCTGTCCAGGTAGGATGGACGCCGGATAAAAGAAGATAATCTGAGACGGGCAATTGATCTCATTGAAAGGGGAATTCGGCAGTACGGCCAGGCAGATCTCATCTGTCTGCCGGAGTTTTTCTACGAAAGCCCGACATATAAAAACAGGGATACAGTTGGCGAACCTCTCGAGGGTTCTTTCTGTCAAACCTTTTCCCGTTGTGCTCGGGAACACGGAGTCAACATCGTAACAGGGACCTTTCCGCAGAGGAAGGAGGGCAGGCTGTACAACACCTGCCTTGCCATAGACAGACAGGAAATTTGGTAGGGACATATGACAAAGTCCATCTGTTCGATGTTCCGGATCGAAAGGAATCCGACTATCTGACAGCCGGAAGAGATTTTGGCATTTTCCAGTTTGACTGCTGCAAGGTGGGCGTGGCAATCTGTTATGAGGTGCGGTTTTGTGAGTATCTGAGGACCTTGGCCTTGAAAGACATCGACCTGCTGGCGATTCCAGCCATGTTTTATAGACCGCGGCAGGATCAATGGGATCTTCTGGTCAGAGGGGCAGCGCTGAACCATCAGCTTTACGTGGCAGCTGCCAATCAGTACAACAAATATTGTTTCGGCAGAAGTCAGATTATAGATCCCTGCGGTTTGCCGCTGGCACAGGCATCAGATAAAGAGGATGTGATCTTTTCGTACATCGATAAGTCCTACCAATCTGAAATCAGAAGAGAGCTGGCCGTCTACGAGAATCGTGTGCCGCAGGTATACGACTTAAAGTGATATTGCAAAAAAGAGTGCATGAGGTCGCATCGCGCCTCTGCACTCATGTCGCCAACAAGGAGCGACGCTTTGCAAGGTATGTTCTATTGACAAAGATAATGAAAACTTTATCTTACACGAGTCCAAGAAAATTTTGCAGACCGAGGCTGACGATTGTGATGCCAGCCCAGCAGCAGGCCCCCATGGTAATGGGTTTACCGCCGTTTTTAACCAGCTTGACGATGTTAGTATTCAAACCGATTGCAGCCATAGCCAGCACGATGAAAAACTTGCTCAATTCTTTGATTGGTGTAAAGAAGGCGGCTGGAACGCCAAAGTGAATGGCGACAGTAGTGATAATCGACGCACCGATAAAAAAACAAAATAAAGAATGGGAAAATCTGTTTAAAATCTATTTTGTTTTCACTCTCCTCATTCCTCGCACGCAGGTAGCCTAGCAGCAGGGTAATGGGAATGATGGCCAGCGTTCTGGTCAGCTTTACAGTTACGGCTTTGTCTAAGGTAGCTGACCCCAGGTTCCACATACTGTCCCAGGTCGCAGCAGTGGCTGTGACGGACGAAGTGTCATTGACAGCAGTTCCGGCAAAGATGCCGAAGGCTTCACCTGATCCGGTGTCGAAGCCGACTAGCTTTCCAAAAGTGGGAAAAGAGCAGGGCAGCCAGGACATTAAAAAGAAGATGACTGAAATCGCCTGGGCCACCTCCTCTTCGTCGGCTTCAATGACGGGAGCTGTCGCTGCGATAGCAGATCCGCCGCAGATGGAGGAACCGACGCCAATCAAGGCAGAGGTTTTTGTGGGAATCTTCATCGCCTTATGAAGAATATAAGCGATAAGCAGCGAAATTGATATCGTGCATATGATAATCGGCAGAGATTGTTTTCCCGTTTGGAGAACAATATTGAGGTCCATCGAAGCCTAATAAAATGACTGCCCATTGCAGAACTTTTTTTGATACGATTTTGATGCCTGGCTCGTATGAGGCCTTATCCTTGAAAAATAAGGCGACAAGCATGCCGGCGAGAATGGCGATGACGGCGCCGCCGATGATTGGGAACACATCGCCTAGAAACCATGAAGGCACAGCGATGGCGAGGCAAAGTAAAATGCCTGGTCCGTTCTTTCGTAGTAAATTCATATTGTGTTTTGTTCCTTTCTAAAATTGATCGTAAGAGCATTATAAAACAACAATATGATAATGTAAAATTATAAAAAATGATAAATCAATAAAGTTTTATTATAATAAAAAATAGCCATGTGATTATCGCTATCATGGCTATCCTTATTTATCTTTGGCATTACAATTTTTTGCTATCAGCTCGTGAAAATTTTTCTTGTCTCCCGCTACAATTAAGTGCTGATCCTCCGAAAAGTAATACTCCTCTTTATCAAGGGGCATGATTTGATCGCGGCACTTATAGGCGATGACATTAACGTGGTATTTTTTTTCTTACATTGATCTCAGTCAGCGAACGGCCAATCAAGATTTTGGGGCGGCTATCTCAAAGATACCATAATGCTTGCTCAGCTCAATATAGTCAAAGGCATTTTGAGCGCTGTACTTCATAGCCGTTCTAATCGCCATATCCCGTTCTGGATAGATGACGTCGTCGGCCCCATTCTGTAAAAAGAAACTTAGCGTGAAGATCTTGATTGACCTTTGTTACCACCTTGTGAGCGCCTAATTCCTTTAAGGTCATGGTGATGACCAATGACGATTCCAGGTCGTTGCTGATGCAGACGAAACATAGATCAAAGTTGGCAACACCTAAGTCCTTGAGTACTATTTCATCTGTACAATCGCCGATTTGGGCTGACGTCACATAAGGCGCTATTTTGTTTACTACCGCTTCGTTTTTATCGATAACCATCAGTTCATTGCCTAAATCTGCCAGGCTCGTTGCCAGATGGCGGCCGAAACGTCAAGGCCGATAATTAATATGGAACGCATTTTATTCTCTCCTTTATATCATTAACCGATTGTGATCTTCTCTTCCGGATAACTGATCTTCGGTATAATCTTTCTTCTGGCGATAGCCATAGCGACTGCGATACTGCCAAGTCTGCCACAATACATCAGAATGATGAGGCAAAGCTTTGAAAAGGTGCCCAAATCAGAGGTAATTCCCATCGTCAGCCCCACCGTTCCCATGGCTGACAGCGACTCAAAGAGACAGCTTTCCGCGGTAATCGCCGGATTTGCAACTAACAGGCAGAACGTGCATAACAAGACTGCCATGACGTAAGAGGCAATGCTGGAGAACGCTTTTCGCTGCGCTTCAGCAGGCAGTCTGCGCCGAAAGATGCTCAAATCCTGATAATGCTTTGCATAAGAGTACATGGAAAGCAACAATGTCGCAAAGGTGGTCAGTTTGATACCACCGCCTGTAGATCCGGGACCGGCTCCACAAACATCAAAAACATGGTCAAAAAAAATCTGCCGGCAGTAGACATATCTGCGTAATCCACAGAAGCAAAGCCTGCCGTTCTCGGTGAAACAGATGCGAAGAATGAATTGAGAATCTTTTCATCCGTTGGCATCTGTCCAAAGGAGTTAGGCCCTTCTATAAAATAGAAGGCCACAGCGCCCAACAAAATCATCAAGAAGGTAAAAGCACAACATGATCTTGGAGTGAAGGGCGTATTTCCTAAAGTGAAATTTGTGATCCACAATGTCACCCCAGACGATGAAGCCAATGCCGCCAGTGGCAATCAGTGTCATGACGGTGATGAGCAGAACCGGATCATCTGAAAAACGTGTCAGAGAACTTCCGGGATCAAATCTTCCAAGTAAATCAAACCCGGCGTTGCAGAAAGAGGATACGGAATGAAAGATGCCGTACCATAACCCTTGCCAAAATCCCACCTTAGGAATGAATTTGAAGGAAATAATTAATGCTCCCAGTCCTTCAAAAATAAAGTACCAAAGAGCATTCTCCTTATGGTTTTTACTACGCTCCAATATGGAGTGTGCCTATGGATTCCATCAAAGGGAACGCTGAAATATGGTGATCTTGCTTCCAATCAGGAAGGAAAAGGTCATCGCCATACCCATAAATCCAAGGCCGCCAATTTGTATGAGCAGTATGATTATGAATTGTCCTAAAAAGTTGAACTGTGTATACGTGTCATAAACTGCCAGTCCGGTTACACATGTGGCCGACGTCGATGTAAACAAGCCGTTGATAAAGGGAATGCTTTCTCCGCTCTTATTGCACAGGGGCGAAGAGAGCATGAAGCTTCCGATTAAGATAATCAGGCCGAAACCGATTGCCAGAATTTGAACCGGAAATAATCTTATGTGTCTTGACATAAGTACCTGAATTTCTGTATGAATTGTTGTATTCACCCCTATTATAGAATATTTTTTTGTAATGTCAATATATTGCATCAAAACTCCTAAATTTGCGTAATAGTAAGAAAATTTGTCTTGCTTTTTCACCTCGATCAGACCCGCGTCGACAAGTTTTTTTGACGTGCTGAGAAATGGTGGCCTGGGCATAATCGAAGTTGGCTACTAAATCTTTGTTACATACTGTTTCCATTGACTTATTACATTGCATAATATATCTGAAGAGTTTCAAGCGGACAGGGTGGGCCAGGGCATCAGAAACTCTTGCAATCAATTCTATGTCTTTTTCTTCGAATAATTCTTGATCTTTTCTTATTCTCATAGTATTCCTCCCATTACAATAAATAGTCAAATACCAATATACAATAAATTTGTCAGTTTTTCAATGAAAATGTAGATGCAAAAAAATTTGCATATAACGAAGAAATAGTGTAAAATAGAATTTGGTATACAAACAAAGACTTGGTGCAGAACCATCAGGAGGTACAAGCAATTGGATGCAGAAGGATATAAGAAAATCATTGAAGAATTGATCAAACTAATCGACGCAGGTGTATATGTAGTGGACCAAGATGGTATCGGTATGTTTTATAACGGGGCCATGGCGGATATGGAGCAGATCAACATAGAAGACGTAGTAGGGAAAGAGTTTCACAAGGCCTTTCAGGCGTAAAATTAGCTGAAAGCACCATGTATCAGGCGCTCAAAAAAACGTCGCTACCAAGAACAAGCAGCAGTCCTATAAGAACTTGTACGGTAAAGAAATTACCACAATTAACAGTACTGTACCTGTTGTAGAGGGCGGCAGGACTATTGCGGCAGTGGAGGTAGCAAAGGACATCACAAATATCCGGTCTATGAGCGACACGATTTTGAAACTGCAGGAAAAGAAAATAGAACCTCATAAAGTAAAGCCGAAAATCAGACAGTACACCTTTGATAATATAATAGGTAACAACCCCAGTTTGTCTCCGTTTTGGAGCGGGCAAAAGCGGGCCGCTGACAACGACGCTTCCGTCTTCATTTATGGTGAGACGGGAACTGGAAAAGAGCTGTTTGCACAGAGCATTCATTACGCCAGCAGAAGGCAGAACAAGCCTTTTCTCGCGCAGAACTGCGCAGCTCTGCCGGAATCATTACTGGAAGGTATATTGTTCGGGACATCAAAGGGGGGCTTTACTGGCGCGGTAGATCGTGCAGGCCTGTTTGAACAGGCAAACGGAGGTACTCTCTTGCTGGATGAGATTAGCGCCATGCCTTATGAGCTGCAAAGTAAGCTTCTTCGCGTGCTGCAGGAGGATTATATCCGGCGTGTAGGCGGGACAACGGATATTCCCATCGATGTGAGAATCATCGGTACAGTGAATGAATTTCCGGAAAAATTGATTGACGAAGGAAAGCTGCGGAAGGACCTCTATTATCGCCTAAACGTTGTAAGCATTGCAATTCCACCTTTACGGAGCAGACTGGACGATATTCCGCTTCTAACAGAGAAGCTTTTGGAAAAACACAATGAACGGTTTGGAAAAGAAGTTTGGATGGTGTCTGAGGGAGCGATGGACAGGCTCTGCGAGTATGATTACCCTGGAAATGTCAGGGAATTGGAAAATGTCATCATGCAGTCTGTCGCAATGGCAGATACAGAACACGTATTGACGGAGAAATTACTGCAGATGCCAATGCAGGTAAAAGCCATTGGTGCAGACGTTGAAAAATGGGACAGGAAAGGACCTCTGGACCAGTATTTGGCCAACTTAGAAAAGGAAATCATTCGTGAAGTCATGATTACAGAGGGGGGAATATTTCTAAAACTGCAGAAGTTCTCAAGATAAAGAGGCAAACGCTGCAGCATAAGCTAAAAAGTACGGAATTAAAGATTAAATGCAAATATTTTGGCATATAAAATGCAAATAATTTTGCGTTTAAGTCATGTCAGAATTTGCATTCTAAAAAGTTATGTGATTACTTTTTGGTTATCTAGTGAATTTTACCAAAAAATGGACTAAAAGTTAGCGTTTTCTATTAAAAACTGGGAATTTAAGTATGTTGTATACAGGAAAAGCGTTGGCATGGAAGTTGCTTTATATATGAGCATCGCGTGAAAGCCACGCAGAATTTAAAACTAATGGTTAATGTTTATTAATTTTTATGTAAAAGGAGAGAAAACTTATGGAAAATGTAAAAAGTAATTATTTGGGGACTTGGCGCAATGGGCGGCGGAGTTGCAGACATGCTTCTGACTAAGAAAGGTGTTGACATTGTCGGCGTTGCTGGAAGAGGCAAGAAAATTGGCACTTCCATGTATGACTACATAAAGACTGAAAAAGGCGACAGAAGACGTTTTAATTCAGGCTGCTGAAGATGTAATCAAACCAGGTGCTGCTGACATCGTTATCCTTTGCACAGACTCCTTCACAAAGAACGCATTCCCTAGACTGAAGTTCATCATGGAACAGGGTATCAACGTAATCACTTCTGCTGAAGAGATGGCTTACCCTGCTGCACAGAACCGGATCTGGCTGAAGAATTAGACAAGATTGCAAAAAGCAAACGGCGTATCTTGCCTTGGAACTGGTATCAACCCAGGACACATCATGGATCTGTTAGTATTAGTTATGACAGGATGCATGACAGACGTGAAACACATCCTTTCAAGAAGAGTTAACTCACTGTCACCGTTCGGACCAGCTGTAATGGAAGAACAGGGAATCGGCATCAGCGTTGATGAATTCATGAAGAGAAAAGCTGACGGATCTATGGCTGGACACGTTGGATTTGCTGAATCCGTAGGCATGATGGCTGAAGGTCTTGGCCTTTGCGTTGAAGATTTCTCCCAGGATATGAATCCGATTGCAACAGATGTTGACAGAAAATCCCCTTATGGATTTGCTGCTGCAGGATCATGCGCAGGCGTTTCCATGACTGCAGATGCTAAACTTTGCAATGGTATGGAAATCCGTATGGAGCATCCACAGCAGATCGAACCAGAGCAGGTTGGCGTTCAGACTGGAGACTATGTCATCATCGAAGGAACTCCAGCAGTTAACATGGTTAACAGCCCAGAGGTTGAAGGCGGATTGGGAACAATCGCTATGTGTGCAAACATGATTCCGCAGGTTATCAACGCAGAACCAGGACTTCACACTATGATTACTCTTCCTATTCCAAGAGCTTTAATGGGTGACGTAAGAGACAGAATCTGCCCAGACAAGAAAATCGTAAAATAATAACGAACGTATTTTAAGAAGATAACAGGGCACGCTTGGTTTAGGCTGGGGTGCTCTGCTAATCTAACCATAAAATTTTGGAGGTAGAAATGGCAAAAAGGTGATTGGGTGCGCATTCACTCTGTAGTTTTGAAGGCTGCAGAAAGAACTGCGAAAATCCCTGAAGATACACAGAAATGTGACTTAGAAATGTGGACCAAAGGAACGCTGCAGGAAGATGCAGAAATCGGAGATGAAGTAACTGTAGTAACTGCAGCGAACCGTACTGAAAAAGGAACTCTGATCGAAGTTGGTCCTTATTATACTCATAGCTATGGCAAATTTGTCCCTGAGATCATCGAGATCGACAAGCAGCTGAGAGAGATTATGTTTGGAGGTGACAAATAATGGCATTAGCAAAAGATTACGATTCCGTAATGGCGAGATCAAATGATATCATGAAAAAGGCACTGGGACTGGACTACAACGAGTTTGAATCCGGTACCATCGCATTCGATTACGAAGCACTGATGAAATCCACTGGTTACACTTTGGAAGAGGTTGCAAAGATTCAGTCCAGAACAGCAGTAGGTAACACACCGCTGATCGAGCTGAGAAATTTATCCGCACTTTCCAGAAAGTATGCAAAGCCGGGATATGGTGCGAGAATTTTTGCAAAGGACGAAGCTGCAAACGCTTCTGGAAGCTTCAAGGCTAGAAGAGCTGCCTGTGCAGTTGCTCATGCGAAGAAGTTAGGATACAAAGGCGTTATGGCTGCAACTTCCGGTAACTATGGTGCAGCAGTTGCATCCCAGGCAGCAATGCAGGGACTGGAATGCATCATCGTACAGGAATGCTACGACTCCAAGGGAGTTGGACAGCCGGAAATCGTTGAAAAGGCAAGAAAATGCGAAGCTTACGGTGCAGAAGTTCTGCAGCTGACTGTAGGACCTGAATTATTCTACTCCTTCCTCTCCGTTTTGGAAGACACAGGATACTTCAACGCTTCCCTTTACTCACCATTTGGTATCGCAGGTGTTGAAACACTGGGATATGAAATCGCAATGCAGTGCCGTGAAATCGTCGGCAAAGATCCGGATATGGTTGTCTGCACAAACGCTGGCGGCGGTATGATGACTGGTACAGCTCGTGGACTTCTGAAAGCAGGCTGTGTTGATACACAGATGGTTTCTGCTTCTATCGACCTGACTGGATTACATATGGCTTCTGACGAACAGTTCAACAAGAAATCCTGCACAACAGGACACACTGGATTCGGTGTTCCTTACGCAACTGATCCTGACCACTCAGACGTTCCTCGTTCAGCAGCAAGACCGCTTCGTTACATGGACCGTTACGTTACAGTAAAACAGGGTGAAGTTATGTACATGACAGAAGCGCTGGCTAACCTGGAAGGTATCGAAAGAGGACCTGCAGGAAATACAGCACTTGCAGCAGCATTCTCACTGGCACAGGAACTTCCTGAAGATGCAGTTCTCGTAATCAGTGAAACGGAATACACAGGAGCTGGCAAGCACATTCAGCCACAGCTTTCCTTCGCAAGAGAGAACGGAATCGAGTTCAAATTCGGTGATCCACAGAAGGAAGACAAACCAGGTGAAAATATCGTATTCCCCTAAGGACCCAAGCTTCATCAAGTGCGAAGATGCTGATATCGACCGCTTCAGAAGATCTTTGATTAACAAGGCTTGCAAGAGAGCTGGCATCACGAACCCAAGCGATTCCGATATCCAGTTCTTAGCAGAAGAAACAAAGACAAATGCAGATTTCGTAAAGAAAACTTTAGGACTTTAATACGCATAAAGGATATAAAGGGAAAAAAGAATGAAAAGAGCAGACGATTTCAAGAAAGAAGAAAGCATATTGCTAATCTTTCTGACGAAGAACTTTACAACAGATTCTGGGAACTGACAGAACAGGTTGTTGAACCGCTTCTTGACCTCGGAAGAAAGAACACAACTCCTTCCGTAGAAAGAGCAGTATTGCTGAGAATGGGCGTATCCTCATTAGATACACAGAAAATCGTAGAAGGTTGCATGGACAGAGGACTCATGGGTCCGGAACTGGCCATGTCGTATACAAATTATCAAAGAGAAGAACATCTCCATCAGAGAAGCAAGTGAATTGCTGGCTAAAGGCGAATGCTGGGATGAAGTAACTGCAATGTTCAAAGGAGGTAAATAAAGATGGCAGACATGATTTTAAAACCAAATGAAAAATTGGATGTTCGTAACATCTTGAAAGACCTCGACAAGTATGAACCGAGAAGAAAAGGATGGGTTTGGAGAAAACCTGCACCAAATCTAAAGATGGGACCTTTCGAGTTCCATGATGTTTCAGAACCTCTGAAGAACAGTGTTGGCCTGCCGCCTGCAAAGTTCTTTGAGAACATCGACCCCCAGCCGCTTCCGGTCATCACCACTGAAATCGCTTCCGGCAGATTTGAAGACGATATCAGAAGAATGAGAATGGCAGCATGGCACGGCGCCGACCACATCATGGTCATCCGGCATATGGGCCAGTCCCATATCGACGGCCTGATGGAAGGTACTCCACAGGGTATCGGCGGTATTCCTGTAACTAGAAAACAGGTTAGAGCACAGAGAAAAGCTCTGGACATCATCGAAGATGAAGTTGGCCGTCAATCAATTATCATTCCTACGTTTCTGGCGTTGCAGGACCTGACGTTGCTGTTATGTTTGCCGAGGAAGGCATCAATGGCGCCCACCAGGATCCCCAGTACAACGTCCTCTACCGCGACATCAACTGCGTAAGATCTTTCGTAGACGCCTGCGAATCAAAGAAGATCTTAGCATGGGCTGACATTCTGCAGATTGACGGCGCACATAACGCTAACGCAACTGCAAGAGAAGCATGGAAGGTAATGCCTGAACTGATCGTTCAGCATGCTATCAACTCCTTGTTCTCAGAAAAAGTCGGCATCAAACCAGAAAACATCGCATTATCAACAGTACCTCCTTCAGCTACTCCGGCACCTTGCATGTACCTGGATCTGCCTTACGCAGTAGCTCTGAGAGATATCTGCGGAAGATATAAGATGAGAGCACAGCAGAACACAAAATATATCTGCTCATCAGTAAGAGAAGCTACCGTTACACATGTAATGAACATGTTCATCTCCAAGCTGACAAGCGCTGACATCCAGTCCACAATCACACCGGACGAAGGAAGAAACGTTCCTTGGCACATCTATAACATGGAAGCCTGCGACAATGCAAAACAGGCTCTCATCGGCATGGACGGTCTGATGGAAATGATCGAACTGAAGAAAGATGGTCCTCTGAGAGAAAACGCCAGAGACATCAAAGAAAGAGCTTGCCTGTTCATGGAAGAAATCATTGAAGTCGGCGGATACTTCCAGGCTGTCAAAGAAGGATTCTTCGTTGACTCCGCTAAATATCCGGAAAGAAACGGCGACGGTATCGCTAGAAATCCAGAAGGCGGTATCGGCTATGGATACATCTTTGAGAGAGAAGAAGACTACATGGCTCCTGTAACAGCTCACTTTGGATATAACAACGTAGAGCAGTACGGCGGAGATCCTGCGGATCCGGCAGCTCTGATCGGCGGATGTACTTTCGAAGACAGAAGCAAGATCGTATTCATCGACGAACTGGATGATGAAGACAATGTAGCTACAAGACTTGAAAAAGTGAAGAAATACCTGGACGGCGAAGCAATCAAGCCAGAAATGGAATGGTGTGCAGACGGAACTATCATGATTACCATGATGATTCCAGCCAATGCTAGAACTGCGGAAGCTGCAGCTGTTGAAATCGGTAAGAAGTTAGGTCTGGAAGAGCCTGTAGTAACAAGCAAAGAAGTGATGCAGGAAGCAGAAGGAACTAGAATTGAAATGAAGGGCAAACTGACCTTCGACGTAGATCCTTCTAACCTGGAGATTCCACCTGAACCACATCACCTGGACGACAAGACTCTGTATGATGAATTCCAGAATCATGACATGGTAGTCGTTTGCGGAACTGTCGGCGAAGACGAACACTCTGTAGGACTTCGTGAGATCATCAACATCAAGCACGGCGGAATTGAAAAATGGGGTATGGAGGTTAATTACCTCGGCACTTCTGTTCCAGTAGAAAAGCTGGTTGACGCTGCTGTAGAATTGAACGCTGATGCAATCCTCGCTTCAACGATCATCTCTCACGACAACATCCACTACAAGAACATGAAGAGAATCAACGATCTGGCAGTAGAAAAAGGTATCAGAGATAAGGTTATCATCTGTGCTGGCGGAACGCAGGTAATCCCTGAAGACGCTGTTAAGACTGGTATCGACGCTGGATTTGGAAGAGACTCCCACGGTATCGACGTAGCTACTTTCCTCTGTGAAGAGGCTAAGAGACGCCGCGGCGAAGAATAAGCTTTAAGCTTGTCTTTTGCGCCCACAGTGCTTTGCAGACTTTTTGCCTGGAGTCGTCGTTTTTACCAGGCAGAAGCGAGCAATCACTTCATAGAAAACATAAAAGCCTAATTGGGGCGGGCAGTAAGGCCCCTTTTTAATATAATAGAAAATATCGATTTCCTATTATATTAAAAAGGGGTGTGCAGAGGGATTCCCCTCGCCGTCTTCAGGAGGGTGTTCAGCCTGCGTAGCAGGCACCGAAGGGAACCTGCCTTTTTTGCCCCAGCTTCAGCTGGCTAGGCGAAACGGACAGCGAAAGGAGCGCAGCGACTGGAGGAGCGAATACAGTGAGCGTTAGGATTCCCTAGGGGAGTGGCGAAGCCACTTTTCTAATCAATTTACAGAGGGCTTTTGGCCATTGTGTAAATTGATTGTTTGAAAGGAGCAGGAGCATGTTAATTGATGTAACCCTAAAGATTACGCCTAAAATGGCAACTGACGCCCAGGGCAACGAGAAGAAAGCGCTGGTCGGTCATCTGGGAACCCATTTTGATGTGATGGACAAAGAATTCCCTTTAGATTATACTAGACGCAGGGGGCTCTGTTTTGATGTGAGTGATATCCCTGCGAGCAGAGAAATCGGTGAAGAGGCTGTGGATTTGTCCTTGGTAAAAAAAAAGAGATGTTCGTCTGCTTTTATTCCGGGTATATGAGAAAAGAAGGATATGGTTCCAGAACCTACTTTACAGAGCATCCGCAGCTTTCAATGAATTTGATCGATCAGCTGCTGGCAAAGGGCGTTTCGATGATCGGAATCGACTTCGCTGGGGTGCGAAGGGGGACGGAACACACCCCGACGGATCAAAAGTGCGCTGAAAAAGGCACTTTTGTCATTGAGAATATGGACCACTTGGAGGATTTGCCAAAGGGTGCTGAGTTTGTCATTCACACCTATCCGATGAATTACGAGGGAATGACAGGTCTGCCGTGCAGAATCGTTGCGGAGGTGTGAGATGTTTACCTACAGGAAGTGTGAGCAAAAGGATGCAAGTCTGTGGATTAAATTAAACCGAGAATTCATCGTCTATGAGAGTCAGGATGATGGTTTGTGGAACGGAGTCAGCAGGGTCAGCGACCAGCGGTTTGCCCAGACTTTTGAAGAAGCCCTCTCCTCGCCGGAACTGATCAGTCTGCTGATTTTTTTGAAGAAGATGGAGCGCCCGTTGGTTTTGCCAACCTGATGACGATCTTCAGCGTTTGGTCTCACGGCAAAGCCCTTTACCTGGATGACCTGTTTATCAGAGAGGAGCATCGTGGGAAAGGATATGGCAAAAAGCCTTAGCATATATAGAAGCGTTTGCCAAAGAACTGGGATGCAAGCGGATTCAGTTTCATTCCGAGGCAACCAACCCCAATGCGAGGGAGTTTTACACGGCAGTGGGATACGCTCCGTCGGAGATGTATTTTTATGTGAAGTATTTTTAGAAGAGGTTAACTATGAACAAAGAACAATGGGAACAGGAAGTTCTCAGATTTGAAGCAGAATATGAAGATGACAGTCCTTTGACAGAAAACTGGAACGGGTATTTTACGGATGTAATTTCGAGGAACAGAGAATTTCCCATCGATTTGCGGCCCAGCCCTGGCAAAAGAATGAGAGAGGTGACGCATGGAGGCATTATCAGCAGCATGTTTGATTCAGCTATCGGATTGACGGCCATCTTTGCGGCCGGATGGCGTGAAGCCACTACGATAGATCTGAACGTGTCCTTTCTGCGGCCCCTTTGACGGTGATTCTCACGCCATCATACATACCTATATTGTAAAGAATGGGCGGAGTATCATCGGACTGCGGGGAGAAATGATTTGTGAAGAAAGTGGAAAGCTGGTCGCGACTGCGACTGGAAGCTGGTTCCCTTTGTAGTTATAACATAGAAAATATGCAATAAATAGAGGTGATAAGATGAAAGTAGACGTATTAGTAGCCGAAATCGGCTCGACAACCACAGTTGTTAACGCTTTTAAAGATTTAAATACCGACAATCCCATATTTTGGGCACAGGGTCAGGCGCCAACATCGGTCCTTGACGGAGATGTGAGGATTGGTCTGCAGGGCGCTGTTGACGATCTCTGCAAGAAGATGAATATCGATAGTCTGGAATATGACGAAATGCTAGCCACCTCTTCGGCAGCAGGTGGACTAAAGATGACGGTACACGGTCTCGTATATGATATGACTGCCAAAGCAGCCAAGGAAGCTGCCCTGGGCGCAGGCGGCATTATCCATTACATTACAGCGGGTAAATTGAGAAGGACAGACTTAGCCAAGATTAAAGAAATCAAGCCGAATTTGATTTTGATTGCCGGCGGTGTCGATTACGGAGAAAGAGACACGGCCCTGGATAATGCTGAAAAGATTCGTGCTCTGGGGCTGAATACCCCGATTATCTACGCAGGAAATATCGAAAACCAGGAAGAGATGAAGCTGATTTTCGATGAGGAAAGCGGACAGAAGTTATATAATGTAGAGAACGTATATCCAAAGATTGACGATCTTAACGTGGAACCGTGCAGAAAGGTGATTCAAGATGCCTTTGAAGAACATATCATCCATGCACCGGGCATGGAGCACGTCAGAGATATGGTCAACGGACCGATCATTCCGACGCCGGGCGCAGTCATGGAGTGCACCAAGCTTTTGTACGACTGTCTTGGTGATCTGATTGTTCTTGACGTGGGCGGAGCTACCACAGATCTGCATTCTGTGGCAACGGAATCTGACAAAATCGCCCGAATCATGATCGCACCGGAACCAAAGGCCAAGCGGACGGTGAAGGGGATCTGGGCGTCTATGTCAACAGGATGAAAGTCATCGAGTCCATCGGAGAAGAGCAGATGAAAAAAGACTGTGAGAAGATGGGCATCGACTTAGAGAAAACCTTGGAAAGCTATGTGGCGATTCCGAAAACAGAGGATGAATTTAAGCTGGTAGAACGTCTGACGAAAGAAGCAGTTCTCAAAGCAGTGGAACGCCATGCCGGCATCATCAGATATATCTATGGGCCTTCTGGCAGAAGCACAGTGGCAGAAGGAAAAGATCTGACACAGGTGAAATACATCGTTGGTACGGGCGGCGCTTTGACAAGACTGCCGCATAGAATCGAATTGATGGAGGGATTGCGAAGCATAACGAGACAGGCATGATGCTGTTCCCGACAGAGCACGCCAGGATTTTGGTAGATAACGATTATATCATGGCCTCCTGGGTGTTTTATCGAAGAGATACAGAGAAGCAGCGATCAGACTTCTGGAAAAGAGCCTGGACTTCCAGTTCCCGGAAAAGAAAGAGCAGGAGATTGCGGTCAACGCTAAATTTATGGCTGATGTAGACCGTGAACTGGCAGAAGCAAAAAGCAAAAGAAGAAGAGTACAGGAAACACATTGAAGAATGTGAGGCCATGGGCTACGATATGACTGCCTTTAAAGAGGAGGAAGCAATCGGCGGCGCCAGTGCAGAAGAACTGGAAGCCGCAAGAAAGGCGGCGATGGCGGAAGCAGATGAAAAGACTGCAATGCGTAAAGGAGGCGGCATCAAAGGCAAATGGGCGGCACAGACAGAAAACGGCGGACAGTATATGGGAGACTGCACTCACGACTGCAAGCACTGTACTAGAAGAAATTGTCCAAACAGAGTAGAATAGAAAGAGATAAAAAGGAGAGAAATGATGTATCCAAAACTAATTATCAATTTAAAGAAACTGGAAGACAACCTAAACGCCTGTGCGACGATTACAAAGGATCACGGCAAGTGTTCTCTGATGATCGTCACCAAAGGCCTTTGTGCAGACAAAGAAATGGTAAAGATGGTAGCGGAGAATCCAAATGTGGATTTTATTGCCGACTCCAGAGTGAAGAATATTGCTGGCTTTGCGGATACAGCAAGAGCAAATGGCAAAAGACGGTTTTGCTGCGCATTCCTATGCACTGTGAAGTCGCAGAGGTAGTAAAATATGTGGATCTTTCTTTTAACTCAGAACTGTCCACCATCAGACTGCTCAATGAAGAGGCGGCCAAGGTTGGAAAAGTACACGATATTTTGCTGATGATCGACCTGGGCGACTTGCGCGAAGGAATCTTCTTTCAGAATCAGGAGTTGATTTATGAGGCAGTGGAAGAAATCCTCAAGATGGAGAACGTCAATCTCTATGGCATCGGTGTCAATCTGACCTGCTATGGCGCCATCATTCCGAAAAACGAGAACCTATCCCAGCTGGTTGCCATCGCCAGGGATTTAGAAGCGAAGTACGGCATCAAACTGGAAATGGTATCCGGCGGAAATTCCAGCTCTATCTATCTGGTGGACAAAGGAGAGCTGCCGGAAGGCATCAACAACCTGCGTCTGGGGGAATCCTTCCTTTTGGGAAACGATACGGCCTACGAGACAAAGCTGCCGGGAACAGTCAGTGACGGATTGATTCTGCAGGCACAGATTATCGAACTGAAAGAAAAAAACCATCTCTTCCAATTGGAGAAGTCGGTGTCGATGCCTTCGGTGAAAAGCCATACTATGAGGACAGAGGAATCATGAAGAGGGCCATCATCGGCATCGGTAAGCAGGACACAGATCTGGGCAGTATGACGCCATGCGATCCCCAGGTGGAAATCATGGGCGGCAGTTCAGACCATATCATCCTCGATGTGACCCACTGTGACAGAGAATACAAGGTAGGCGATATCGTCGAGTTCGAACTGGGATACGGCGGCATGCTGAAGACGGCTACCAGCCCATATGTGGAGAAGGATTACATCAAGTAAGCAGAGGAGAATTTTACTTGACAAGGGTATAAAAAATGTAGCATGAGATCTGAAAGAAGTATTATTACGGCGAGCGGCATAGTCAGTTTTGGCTATGCCGTTTTGTTGATGCCCGGTAGTTCAATCACGCCGACACAGTTATAGCTGATTTCCACCTGCTGCACCCGTTCCCCCTGAAAGCCGATCCATCCCCATTCCTGCGCCGTATTGCGGCGTTAGTACGCTGACCTGCTTCGGGCCAAGGGGACCCAAAGTGACTGCTGGATATTTTATCCACAAGTGGCGGCCTTATGGCGGTACTTCCCCATCCTGCGATATCTCTTTCGGACGATCATTCACTCTGCTTGTCCATTGATAAACTAACACAAGTCTATACTTTTTGATTGCCCGTCCCGTATATCTGAAAGCTTGGAAATCTGGCTAAAACACACTGTTTCCACGCACTCGGTTTTGTGGTAGAATAAAAAAACGTAAACTGACTAGGATGGCGAGCCAAGAAAATGCCAACAGAATTAATTAGTACGGCTTTCATCTGATGAAATAGGAGAGTTGTATGCCGACACAAACAAAGATTAAAATAGACGACGCGGTGGAATTGCGTCAAAAATGGATGGAATTTATGACACTGCTTCACAAACAATACTGGCAAAATGGTCGATACTTTTAGCAAAGCACATCATGGATATTGCAGGGTTTGCCGATGCAGAAAACGAAACGATCCTCAACGGTTTTGACGTCAATGAGGCCTGGCAGAATGGGCAAGCGCGAATGCACGATGTGAGACAAGCAGGTTTCAAAATTCACGCATTAACCAAAGCAACTGAAGATGTGTTGCATATAGCTATTTTAAGAGTTATTGGGCAGGCTGTCGGTACTGGTCATATGAGAGAACACTCGATGGTGGCCTCGGACTATGCAGTCAAGGTTGTTAATATCCTGCAACCAGACAACAAAGAAGCGGTCATTGCGGAAAGGGAATGGCAAATAACCACTTTGGTGAAATGTTTATCATAATTGGGCGTAGGGGGATACGCCGTAGCTGCATAACTGGGGAAATGGCAAAGCAAGCCGAGCCAGTCAACGGTCAAGATGAGCGGCGCTTGCAGCCCCGCCCGTCTTCTGTTGTCACATTCCGCTTGCCGACTGCCCAATCAGAAGGTTCCTCAATACTTCCTTAATGGACATTAGCCTTCAGAATTGGTATTTTCTTTCGTCATAGACTCCATTTTACATCCACTTTTGAAGAACTTCAATTAAAAGCTGAATGTCAATTGGCTTGGCTATATGATCGTTCATTCCGACATTGAAGGCCTTGCCTAAGTCGGAGGTAAAGGTATTAGCCGATAGTGCAAGAATAGGAATTCTTTTGGCGTCATTACGATTTAGCGCACGAATTGCTTGTGTCGCCTCATAGCCGTTCATAATGGGCATTTGAATATCCATCAGGATACAATCGTAGGTTCCAGACGGCGTGTCTAAAAACCTATTGACTGCCTCTTGTCCGTTTCTCACCTCATCTACAAGAACGCCATGCATTTGCAGCAATTCAACGGCGATCTCACGATTCAGATCGTTGTCTTCCACCAGCAAAATCCGCTTTCCGGCTAAGATAGGGGTTACTTCCGCTTCTCGCCCGATAGGCGGCTGTCCTGGCATCTGCTTACAAAAGGCCTGCAGAACATGGTGCAGTTTTGATTTGAACAGCGGCTTTGTTATAAATCCATCCGCACCTGCTTCTACAAATTCTTCCTCGATATAAGAGTAATTATAGGAGGAAATAACGATGACGGGGATGTGACTGTCTAGCCGCCTGCGAATTTCCTTCAGCGTTTCGAGACCGCTCATATCCGGCATCCGCCAGTCCAGCATGATTGCATAGTAATCGCTGCCTGCGCCGTGGGTCGCTATGATGTGATCTACGGCTTCTGCACCACTTAACACCCAATCGGCGCACAGACCCAGCTCACTTAAAAGAGAAGCAACACTTTCACATACAGTTTGATCGTCGTCAACGATGAGGACTCTAAGACCTGCTAACGTTTCGTCATATGCATCCTCTTCCAAAGGAAGTTCCAGAGGAACGGCTACTGTAAATTCACTTCCTCTCCCCAATTGACTCTTTACTTGAATGGTTCCATTCATCATGCTGATGATGTTTTCTGTGATGGCCATACCAAGGCCGGTGCCTGGTATTTTACTGATCCTCGTATCCTCCGCTCTAGTGAAGGGCTCGAAAATATGCGTGATAAAATCTTCTGACATACCGATGCCGTTATCCTGAAAGTCGAACTCATATTGTCCTTTACCTTTGATTACGGATGGTAGCTCTCGAATTTTTATCGTGATACTGCCTCCTTCAGGGGTGTACTTCATCGCGTTTGTCAGCAAATTCATGAAGGCCTGCTGCAAACGGCCGCCGTCAGCAATGACCGTCTCATGCTGCACTTGAATTGCAATTACTTTCAATTCCTGCTTTTTCTCTGCAATGAGTGGCTGGCACATATCTATCAAATTCTGAACCAATTCTGGCAGACTGATTACCTCGGCAGATAAATCAATTTTACCGCTTTCAATTTTAGACATGTCTAAGACCTCATTGAGCAGAGTCAAAAGATGTTGGCTGGCAACGTTGATCTTATCCAGACAAGAACCTACTTTCTCCGGACTATGCAGATTTGCCTGTGCGATGGAGGACATGCCCATGATAGCGTTCATGGGCGTGCGGATATCGTGGGACATGGCAGATAAGAAGTTACTCTTTGCATTGTTTGCAATACGAGCAGCTTTGGTAGGCATCTTCTAATGCTTGGCGCTGTCGCATCTGTTCTTCTCTATCCTTGGTTACATCAATGCCGATACTGTAAAAAGAAGGATTCCGTCCCAACTATCCTCTGCGTTGATATAATACAATGTCAACGTAAAAATTTTTTATTTTTCCGCTGCGAGTGATAATTCTGGCTTCTGTGATGAGGTTTGTCCCGGTCTCATCAACTGCCTGCATCATCGGAAGGATACGCATTAGATCATCGGGATGTACGTAGCTGCATTGAGAATGCAATTCCTTTTCAAACTGCTCTGCGGTGTAACCGATTAAATTAAGAAATTCTGAACCATACCAGAGGATTGTAGAATAGTCTCTGGCATCCAGACGTGCAAAACCGCCGGATATTGAGGCCAGTAAAGCTTCCTGTTCACGGTCTTTCTTTGCCAGCTTATATTCGGTGCTGTACATATCATGCGAAAGTTCAATTCTGGCTGCTCGCCCCTTCCAATTAATCATACGGTTTTTTATCATAAAGGTTCGTCTTAAAACTGGATTGTCATATTCCCACTCATAAAATGCATCGGCTGTCAGATATTTATTAGTGCAGAATGGACAGGGGATGATCGCCCTTGAATTACTTCGTAGCATTTTTTCCCTAAAAGTTCATTTTTTTACAGCCTAATGTGTGGCAGGACGTTTCATTTAGATACAGCAGTTCATAAAGTCTCCATGTCGGAAATATAGATATTTCCTGTGTACAAGTCCATCATCCAATAAAAGTACTGCAG
>VOFH01001526.1_pt1 | contig 51410 bp, 100 predicted proteins | sample 5384091 | NCBI WGS metagenome assembly VOFH01 (sample SAMN12384727, study PRJNA508395) | human gut metagenome | isolation source: healthy gut G | host: Homo sapiens
AAGCATACAAAAAGAGACAACGATTAATTCGCTGCGCTCTAAGCAAATAATGACTCATATACTATTATTTACATCTGTGTTGTCGATATCTTGGGATTAATCTATAATATAGACAGATAATAAACCGTTCAGGCTCCATCTCAAAAGTTACAAAAATTAGATGGAAATGGCTCAATTGCCTAATTGTCAAGGATATGAAGGCTTTATAATTTCAGACAAATAGAGCACTGGTACCAAAGGCACCCTATAAGCGAATCAATAGAATCTATTAATGAAGGCCGCTACAATCATAGTATAAAGCCCCAAATATTCGATATCGTATATTAAATCATTTGGAGACTATATTCTATTAACGATGACCATAGATTTATGTATTGATACGGTATGTTAGAATTTATATTAAATCAGCGTTTACAGACCAGCCAGCTTTATAGTCCCCGGATAAATACTGTGCTAAGGTCAGCAAAGATACTATTATTTTGCATTGACCATGTGATTTTCGAATGCCAGATCTGTCCAAGTGTACCTTTCATGTCTTCGGATGCATTTAGTAGTAGCACCACTTGTGTACGCAGTTTTCACTGTACCAGAGAGAAGGCATGGTTCACGCCAACGCGAGTATAGATGTTACCTGCCCGAAGTTTTTACCGATTTCAAGGCCAAGACCACCGCTGTACTGCTCACACCAGATTGCTCTACATGCTGCCTGCATTGAAGCTGTCACCACCGAAGTGAGTGTAGGCTCAATTGTGGCTTGTGGTTCAATGTATGTACCATTTGAAAGCTTCACTGTTTTACCATAGCGTGCACCGATAGAGTATGCATTAGCTTTAGTCTCGTCCAGACAGTCTTTCACCCAATTTCATTACGAACTGTGAAGTCGTTAGATGTACGACCTACTTGAGACTCGATGTGGATGTATTGATTGTTACCAAAGATCTTTTAAGCCGTACACACCAACCGCAAAGGCTTTTTCTTTGCCAGTACCGTTGAATACGTAGTCATCGTTGCCACGAAGGTAGGACGCTTGACCACCTACAGTCCAGCCGCTGCTAGTTTTAGCATCGTAACCACCTTGAATGCGTGTATACGTTGTATCTGTGTCGATACCTTTTTGCATTGAAGCTGTATTTACCGCCCCCAACGCGAGCCCAATCAATATTGGTTCGCCTTGTTGCAATACGCGTGGACGATACATATTATCTGTCAATGTTCTCCAACCATTGATATTACTCATAATGGCAGAACGAGCGCCGCGCATGTGAGGTGTATCAAAATCACCCATGATAACATGAATGTGAGAATTACGGTCTGGCACTGGAGTTGGTTTCACTTCTGGTTTAGGATAAGCCGGTGTTGGTTTCACCTCCGGTTTTGGGGCTGTGACTTCCGGTTTTTGGCGCTGGGCTGGCTCTGGTTTTTACTTCTGGTTTCGGTGCTGGTTTATTTTTCACCATATACGTATTTACCTTGACCATCTTTATCTGCTTGCCATGTAATATCGCCTTCTTTGGCATAACCAGATGTAAGCACTTTTAAAACGACCAGATTCAGAACCATTAGATGCAATGGCTACTGTACCTTGAAGGTTTCTTTCACCATTAACATAGTTATGATAGTACATCTTGTGAGCCAAGTTATCTAAAATCTTATTCACATTGGCCTCAGAGGACATGTCTAGACCTCGTTGAGTCGTGTACACATGAGCCTGCTGCACCAGGAGCCTGCACTTGTAATGTGAATATCGCCACCCCAGAAGGCATCTGGAGTCAAACCATTATAGGTTTTTGTTGGTGGTTGATAGCTTGGATCCTCAGTATCTCCACCTTCATCATTAGGGTCATAGATAAAGTTTACATGACCTTCAAGCTTATCTACATAGAGTTTATTATGCTCACTTTGGGTTACCATGTTCGCATAGTTACGATTCTTGGAACCTACAAGTCGATGTACATGGCTGGGTTGCGTACCACCATCTAATTTACCTTCGTGCAAGCCACCCTTGATAGAAAAGCTCCCAAGAACCATAGTCACCAAGGAATACATTGATATGACTTGGATGCTTTTGCATCTTTATCTGCTAAATTAAAGGCTAAACCGTCCCAAAGAGATTCTTCACCAATGATTCCAATATTGATCTCGGACGCATAATTTGGGTCGCTTTTAACGATAACATCACCAACTAAAGATAAGTCGTTACCGATAAAATTACCTTTGTTGCCGTCTACGCCAATATTAACAGTACCACCTTGAGCCACCGCAATAGGAGTACTCTACATTGCTAACATCATAAACGCCCTTTTTAAGGGTAACCTTACTGCCACCTTTACTGCTAATGAAAGGCTTATTATTATAACCAGTATTGGCAACAGCCTTATCAATACTAACTGTACCACCATTATCTGCTTCAATTGTAGATATGTAGTTTGTCATTTCACCAGCCTTAAATGACCCACCATTTGTAGCTGTAATAGTCATGCCCTCAGCCATAGCATATGGCGCAATAGAACCGGCAATCGTCAATGCAATTGCTAGGGATAGGTTTGCTTTACACACACGTTTCATAAAAAACCCCTCTCATTTTTACATACTATAAACCATTATTAAATAATTTAATTATATTTAATAATTATGTTCTTGTAAATATGAGAGAAATTTGTCACATAGATATAAAATTATAAAAGAAAAAAGGTAACATCTAGATTGCTACCTTTTAGCGAGTAAATTTATATAGTATTTATCCGTATTTGACGATTATATGATATAAACCCTATAATATAAACAGATAGCCAAACGAGTAGAACCGTCGGGCTCATCTCAAAAGGATTAAAACATGATGTAATGGCCTTCAGTTATCCAGTTATTGGTAACGAAGGGCTATTTGTCTTTTCCAAGACAAATAAGCGCCACAAGTGTTCCAAAGGCAATAATTACGGTCATTACCTCTAGGATTATCATGATTAACTCGCAATCACTCATAGACACCCCTCCCTTCATTAATGAAGAGAGGCCCAACCTCGATTGACTATCCTACGTCAATTATATGGCGAACATATAATCGAATCAATAAGAATCTATTAATAGAAATATACAAAATTATATAGTAAAAATGCAGCGATTAAATCGCTGCATTTATTTTTATTTACGTGCCACACGCATAGCGGCCATCATACCTGGAGATTTCCAGACGGATTGGCCATTGTCTGAAACGAGTTTATTGTTATAGTAGAATACATCTGCATTGTAATAGTTACTATCGCTAGATGATACCTTATAGCTAAGGCCAGATGTAGTGTACACTGTGAAATTGAGTACATCCCCTACTTTCTTCACAGAATTTTGGTCCACATACCAGCTATTGCCGTTATAAGTAGTAGCATATACATCAGTACGAGTTTCTACATCATATGTATTAATACCGATCAACACGAGTAGAGCCGCTAACATATATAAGAATTTACGCATTAGAATTACCTCCGTTTTATCGTTGGAATACTTGCTTATTATACCAAAAAAACGGTGAAATTCACATTAAAATGGCAGTATTAACACAGCATAGAGCCGTAATAATGGTGAATCGTAATATTGATACGTACTAAAGATATGATCTCACATATAATGCATGATTAGCCTATTATCGTGCGTATACACCACATTTAATATACTATACTTCAACTAATAAGTTAATTATTTCTATATAAAAGAAGGTATCAATTACAGTTGATACCTTTTTAATTCCACTATATATTTTATTAAAAATTATCTTAATATACTAATTCTCCATTAAATACGCGATATTCCTCACCGATTTTTGTTAAATCCTTTAAGTAATCTAGAAGCTTGATAGTCTAACTTCATAACTAATGTATATCCAACAGATTTAGCCCTTTATGTATTACTTCACCTAGAAATTAACAATATTAAAGAATACCTCCTGAGGAGTACAATCTAAACATTTTAATAAAGAGTCATCTTCTTGTAATCTAATACTATATATAGTCTCTCGATCGTCTTCCAAAGTAAAACTTAATAACACAGAAGATGTCTCTACATCATAATCCAAATGATATGTATTAAGACGACCACGCACTATGGTTTTGTCATCATCTAAAATATTTGTGATTTCAAAACTCTATCGGCTTATTCTTATCAACTGAAAGTACATATTTTCTCATAGCTAAGTTCTCCCAAAACCTATATATTAACTAATTTATCCCCAGAAATGAAAACTCCCAATATATTCATTCCATATATTACTGTATAGATTATAACCAATTATGAGATAGAAAAAGCCATAAACAAAATATCAAATTTATTCGATATATTTTAAATATTAGTTACAGTATATATTCTGTACTTTATTTAGAATATTATCCATCCATTTTTTGTTATATCACTAAAAAATCGTTTCCATACATAACGAGTAATTAAAACTAAAATAAATGAAACTATACTTTGATACTTCCATCCATAATTTGCTACTATAAAAAATGATCAACGACTTTTATCATACTATTTATGCATCACTATGCTCATAAAATTTAATATAACAAATCAAAATCCCTACAAGAATTGGATAAGCCAATATAAATTCATTACTCATAAAAGCATGCAATTTGTCCAAAGAATGCTACCAATAGGTAAACTAATGTAGGGTTATTAATATACTTCTTAATCTTATATGTTCTATATAAAATATATAAAATTGGAGTAATAAATAAGATTTCCCCTATTAACCCAAACCATGCCAATATAGCTGCGGAATTCATTAAGTACTGGATATTCAAATGCTAGGAAGCCCCTTTTGTAATACGTCTTCTGTCCAACGTTTTGACTTCTCCACTATCTTTAGCAAAATCAGGGAATTTATCAACCATATAGCTTGAGTGCAAGCCTCTACCAACTCAAATGCTAGATTTATCAAGACCAACGTTAAACATCGCAAACTGTATTACCAAATCTGGCTGAATTGAATGCAGAACTAGTATTTTGACTGACTTAACATTGCTATCAATATGCTTATCTAACGCTTTTTCTACAGATATAGCCTGAGATGCTTCTTTGGTAGTATTCGTTTGAGAAATACTAGCCTTAATCATAGGGCTTACTACGGAATCACCAACAATAGCAAAAGAATAACTTAGAACACTGAGACCAATTGTAAACAGACATAGTTTCACCAAGATTTATATCTAAATATTAGACTTAATACAATAAAAGCAACCAGTTCGAATAGATAAACAACAACACTTTCGAGCCTTAGTTAAGAAAATCATGACAACTAAGAAAAAATGCTAATATAATATCAAGTTTATTCTTAGCATTCACATAATGAATACCTAATAATGGTGTCAAAAAATACAGCAATCATACTAAAATAGATGGTTCTAACGCAAAGGCTTCTAAGTTGACCTGGCCATAATTCCGGGAGGCCACCACCCACTTTGTACAACAGGGATCATATAAGTTATTATTAATAGTTACTAATATACTAGCCAAGTAACTCGAACCACTCCATAGCCAAGAAACCTCTATAACAGAGTAGGCTATACATAGTATTGTTAATATCCTTGCAGCATTAACAATAGTATCAAGACCTTTTTACAATCATCTTTATATAGATTAAAAATGATTAAAGAATAGACCAATTAAGGGAATATAAAAAGTTTCTAAACAGATACCAAACTAAAGACACCATTAATCCCTTTACTTGTAGAATAAATTCATTTCCCACAAACGAAGGAAATAGCACATATAGTTTTTGGACAACAGATGTATTGATTAAATACGTAAATAACAGTATCATAAAAGGAAAAGAAAATACCCTAAAATGGTACAAAAAACAATCAAACAACAGATATTGAAAAATACGTTTTAAATGGAACCTCTGTTTTCTTGTTCCATATGCTATATACAATAAATAACAAAATGGAAAAGAAAAAGAAATATCATCGATAGATTATTACCCATTGAGAACAAAAGTATACCGATCGGTATCCGCATCAATGGTAATGAAATTATCATTGCGCAAAGCAATAGGCTCTTGAATTTTATAATATGCTGTACTAATCATATTAAAACAAACCTCTCAAACTGTTTAATACCTACTGGAAGGTTGCTTCCTTAATAAGCCTCCCATAATAATCATAATTAAAAATTCTGTTAATAACATTGTCATTCCTTCAGCCCCCCACAAATAACACAATGGGAATATAGATAACAGGCTGAAAAATGCTGCCAATACTAAAGTCCGGCTATAAGCACTATTCATATTGAGTGGTAGCATCGTTTCTTCACCAAATACAGTACTAATAGCAACAGCTAAAGGAACAAATGACAAGATTCGTAATACATCAACAGTTAAATTATAATCCGCTCCAAACAATAGCTTGACTATAGTACCTGAGAAGAAAAATAGAGACATTACAGCCAATAAGACCAACAACCAAATACAAAGAATATTTGTTTCTTTATAAATTGTAACCCCTTAGAAATATCATCCTTCATCATCTTACTTATAAATGGATATATTGCATCACTTACAGCATATATACCTCTGCGAACACAGGTAATTAATTTATCAGCAGCACTATAGTAACCAACGATAACATTATTCGTAAGCATACCTAATACTACTATATTGGTTGCAGTATAAATTTAACTGCCAACGAAGATACGAATATAGACCAGCCTTCTTTATAAGAATTAATAATTTCACCTATAGTTGGCCATTTAAACAATCCTGTATAGTGTTTTCTTAACCAAACTATTGAAAAATACCCGCAATTAAAGGCGTACAAGCTTGTAAGAATGCAGCTAGTATATAATCATCTGGAGATTTTACAAGTAAAAATATGCCAAGCATTGTACAGATACGACCACTCATATTCAAGATGGTAATATACGCATTTTCTGTATGCCCTGGAAAAACCATACAGGAAATAAAACATTACCTATAATTCCACAGTACATAACCTGAAATAATAATATGTCGATCGTATTTCCTAGTAATATGCGTTGCAGATTATAAACAAAAAAAAAATACCAGAGTAACAAATATTAATATACATACTTTCCATAAAAATATTTGGCAAACAGAAATCCTATTTTCTGTTCTTCAGCTTGTGCTATTGCCTTTGGCGCCGTTAAGGAGTATCCAAAATCAACGAAGATTCGAAAATATTCCATAATACCTTGCATAAAGGCAATCATCCCAAAATGCAATGGTCCTAAGACGCGAATCAAATATGGTACTAAGATAAAAGCAAGTACATATTCTAAAGCGCGCAAGGTTAGAAGAGAAAATATATTCTCTATTAATACGGAGTAACTCTTCCTCATTACCCATCCTCTAACATTAATATATATCAATTCTTACTAATTATACTTTTATAATTAGAGAAACCCCATAGTATTATCAATAAAACATAAAGATAATCTCTATGGGTTTTAATTATATATAATATACAACCGTACAAATATGGTTATGATTCATAGTTAATAATACAATTTAACCAATAACCTCTTTATATATTGTTTGCACTTCCACAATGGATTATGGCTGGTATCAGCCGTATGATCTAATACATAGTGTTTATATTGTGTGAGTAAATCTTTATACTCTGTCTTACATTTATTTGCACAAACTCTACGAGACAATTCCACATAGGAATTTAAAAGATACAGTTGCAGGTTCATTCTTTACACTACTACAGTGATTCATAAGATAATCACTCATATGCATAAGGACTCTACTGTATCCGTCATAAAACGTCTACTGAAATTAGCCATTATACTACCAGCACGTTGAACATAATAATAAAGAGGTTCATTGATTGTCACTACAGTCTGACAATTCAAGAATAGCTTAAAAATAGTGAAGTTTTCTTCTTGAATACGTCCCTTAGGAAAACGAACTGGTGCTATTCCATTAAATACTTCTGATTTAAAAATCTTATTCCATACAACATTGAGATCGAATGGTTCCGTTTTTAGCAGATAATATCTCAACATATCCATGCCTGTAAAAAGTTCGTTTATCATCTTGAACAGACATAGTGTGTATACTGATATCATCATCACCTCTATAGATGTAATAATTACAAGATACCATATCAGCATGTGTACTATTCGCAATAGTAAACAATCTTTCACACATTGTATTCACAATAAAATCATCACTATCAACGAATAAAATATAGTCTCCTGTAACATGATCTAAAACCATAATTACGTGCATCGGAAATCCCACCATTTTCTTTGTGAAGAACCTTAATCCGTTTATCCTTCGCTGCATAAGAATCTGCAATAGAACCGCTGCGATCAGTTGCCCCATCATCAACTAAAATAATTTCTAAATTTTGATAGGTTTGATTAAGTATTGATTGAATACATTTATCAACATACTGTTCAACATTATAAATGGGAACAATAATAGAAAGTAACGGCTCCATATACTTAATCCTTTCGCTCTATCTTATATGCAACAATATTATGTCCACAGCGTTGATCCTCAGGAGGCATCTGCATATAGTCATCATACATATTATCTAGATATTCTCTCCAACAGGACATAACAGAGAATGATTGGTCTTCAAATTCAATAGTAGTCATCTTCTCAAAATCCTGTTTAGGCAATCGTTCCTTTACACCTTCACCCCAGGCAATTACACCAACATACTCTGATTTAGTATAGTCATAAGATTTAGCCAAACGATCCATGATATCGATACAACGTTGTTTACCAAATAAACGGCACAATGGAACAATAACTAATTTACCTAAAGCATGAATAAGAGATTTCCCCTTAAACAGTTTAGCGCTAGCTAATGTAAGTATTTTTTTGATAAAAAATCGATTTATCATAAATCTCTTTCATAATGGACATATCTTCACTAAATCCATCAACAGGGAAAATATCTATCCATAAATACTTGCTACGTAATGTATTAGAATATGTATTTTCACAAGGAATATTTTTATTGATGATAGCCGCATAGGTTGCATCAAACTATGATTGATAGGATTAGCAATTAAATCTAATCCATCGTGATCATAGTGCTCTTTTTAACGTTAATAACCGTTCATAATCAGGTCTTGGCATGCAAACATCAATATCATCATCCCAAGGTATAAACCCTTTATGTCGAGCCTGCACCTATTAATGTGCCATAACATAAACTATATTTTAAATTATATTTTTGCAAAATTGGTCAAAATCCTTGAGAAGATTTAACTCTTCTAGCTGAACTTCTCGTAAAGATAATTGTTGCATACTCATCAAATCCCATACTAAATTACAGTAACATCGGTATCAGATACAAACTTATTGAGGACGCGTACCTCTTCAATCATATCTTGATGGCTCATCAAGAAGCTTTCAGAATCCTCTCTAATACATTTCAAGAACTCAACAATTCCATATCGTAAACCTTCACCTTCAAATTTATAGAAGTACTTTTTGATTCAAGTTTACATCTTCAAAGCGCATTTCAAAGAATTCTGTTTTCCACCAAGGTGCAGTACATAGATATATCCTTTAGAACCAGATATGACTAAATCACCCTCAGCTTTAGCATTGATAGCCACTGTAGCAGAAGCCATCGCATCATCATAAAGGAAATTAATTTTCGATAAAATATCGACATCATCAACCTTATGGCTTATAAAATCAACGCGGTTATAATTAAAGCCTAAGAGTTTAAAGATAGCCAATAACGGATAGGATGCTAAAAGATAAAATACTACCACCCGCTATTCTAACTTGATTAGCCAAATCATCACCCAAAACTTGTGTAAAATTAGCCTCTACATTAAAAGATTTTACCAATTCTCCCACTACGAGCCATGGCAATTAACTTATTAAAAAGCAGGGCTATACGCTGTTTTTAAGCCTTCCATTAATACTAAGTTGGAAGATTTCGCTAACTCCATCAATGTAATGTTTCATCAAGGTCACTACTAAATGGAAATTCTGTTAATACATGTTTTCTAGCTTGTAGTGCTTTTTCAATATACGCACCACGTTTAGATAAAGGCATGTTAATATATACCGCATCTACCTCATCTAGTAACTTTTCAGATGAACAAAATTGCTCTAAATCATTAAACTGATATGATTTATAGATAGTATCAGTCTCATCTGCCTCTGTGTACCCACCTATAATATCAATACCACTAACAAATTTAGACTCATCTAAAAAATCTGTCCAAAATAACTTCATTACCAATAATACCTAATCTAACATTCTCGGAATTTCTGATTTGAGTACTAGAAATACCTTGTGTTCTTGGTAGGTAAACTACCTTACAATACTCATTTAAATAATCAAAATAGCCTTCCCAATCAGATCCAACAGTAAATATATCTACATTAAAACGTTTGATATCATCTATTTTTGGCCAAAATATTCTTCTACTACGATTTCATCTGCAAAGCCCTGTAGCACGCACATTATCTATGCGCGTCATTAAAGAATCACGAACATTAAATTTGCCTCTAGATTTATCAAAATAGTCGGATGTAACTCCAACAATAAGATAATCACCTAATGCTTTTGCATTTTTTTAATAGATTGTAATGTCCCTCATGAAACAAATCATATGTTCCATATGTTATCACTTTTACCATATTATTTACCTGTAATCTCTTTTTAATGACTGATTTCATTGTTTCTACGAGCATTTTATTATCCTCAATGGTTGTATCTCCAATATGAGCAACGCGTAGTACATAGTCTTCATTGACCCCACCCGTAGGATTTACAAAAATATCATATTTGTCCTTCAAAATTGTAAATACATCTTTAGCAATTGGTTGTTCAAAACGAATAGGTGTAACCGCATTACTGATGCTGAAAGCAGGAAGAGATACTGGCAGTTCTTTAATTCTATTTCTGAAAATCTTTTTGCCACACTATCAATACGAAATTTAAATAGTTTTCAAAACCTTCCTCTTCAATCAGATGTAATGCTTTATTCATTTCTAAGCATACCCCAACAGCTGGTGTGAATGGTGTTTGACCTCTTGTAAAGTTCTTTATATATTGGTTGAAATCAAAATAAAGATTCTTAATGTGATTTTTTTTACACGTTCCTCATATAATCTGTCACTAATTACAATAGGAGATATACCTGGTGCAATACAAAGTCCTTTTGGGAACTCAAAATAGTAACATCAATATTATTACCAGCCATATCATAATGACGATTAAGAACGAACTAATTGCATCAATCACTAAGTACGCTTGTTTCTTTTTTAGCAAAGCTACTTAATAAATTAATATCATATAGCTGTGCTGTAGAAGTTTCATCAATATTAGCAATAACAAAGGTAAATGCTTGTTCTTCTACTGCAGCAAAGTGTTTAGCAGTCAACGCCTCGCCATCTTCTAATTTAATCACGGTATGAGGAATCTCATGGAGTTCGCATAAATCGACGAAACGTTGACCAAAAGTACCACCATTAATAACTAGTACATGGTCAGTTTCATTCATACAATTCATAATAGTAGCTTCTAATGCACCCGTACCAGAAGCTGTTAAATAGATGGATTTATAGCTTTCTGGTGCATTCATAAATTTTTTGAATAGTCTATCTGAATCTAACATAACTTCAGAAAATTCTGTTGTTCTAAAATAAGGAACTTGTTGATGTCTTACATCAAAAATTTCCTGTCTCATTTGAAGGATTGGTCCTACTGTAAATAGTTTCATAATATAATCCCCTCTTATTGTTTCCAATACACTCTATAGTTATGATGCGGTACCTGGCGATCTTCCAGGTGGTGCTTCCATATATTATTGTACAAATGACTTAAATAGAAATCGCTATCTGTAAGCCCCCCAAAACTCAGTATCCTCAAAAGGATATAAACTTCTATTGTCAAACAAAGTTTTTCGTATACTTCTCGTTTATTACCACTTGCACAATCGACGAGAACGCTTATGTATTTCGCATTGGAAAATGAATAGTGTTGAGCATCTTGATTAATCTTTTTTGATTAAACTTGTAGTTGGTAAAAAATGCATTAAACTAATAGCACCAAATTTTAAGAATGTACGAACATAACTTTTTAACTTTGCAAAGCTACCTTTAGAGTCTACGTAACGATTGCTGAATGTAAACTTCATAGACGACCCATGGAATAACAAGTTTAAAATTGTTGATGTCTAAATATTTTTTGTTGTGCCTGTGTTTCATCCGGTAACCCATCAATTGGGAAAATATCTATAAATACACCTGCTTTATCAAAATTACGCCACAATGTATTATCAATCATAACTGTTTCTTGATCGAATACCTTTGCCATTGTATAGGTGTAACTATCATCGTTTTTCAATAGAATATACTTGATATCTTGGATTATGGTCATTATATAACTTAATAAAGCGATTATAATCATCCCGTGGCATCATAATATCAATATCATCATCCATGGAATAAAGCCTTTATGTCTAACAGCCCCCAACATCGTTCCATAGGCTAATACATATCGAATATCATGTATCACAAAAAATGTGCCACATCTTTTAAAATATCTAAAGCGACACGCTTAATCTCCGAAAAAACAATTTCTCGCATCAAAAAATTTCTCCGTAATATAAATAGGTCTATTATTTAAAGAATTTTCTTTTTAGGAATAATCCACCCTTTTTCAACCAATTTTGAGGCTCCATAAAAGATACATTTTGTTCTTTATAGTCGATGTTATTAGCTTCAATCCATACGTCGAGCAATATTTCGCTTACAAAACCATAAATACGCGCTTCGTATGTATCGTAATTGGAAATATCGACGCGATGTTCGATTTCTCCAAAATAGAGAACATCCACTCGCAGTATTGATCAAATAGGTCGCGGCGCATAACAAACATATTGAACATGTGCGCCCATGTGCGATTACAAACCTTTGTGAAAGCAGCGCTATATTCTGGATATTTTTCAGCGATGATTTGCTCTGCCGCATCAAGGCCGTCGCTGTGATGGGCATGATTATAGTGAGAACGGTTAGATTCAATATAATATTTACGCTTATCTGCTACCACAACAGGATACTCTGAAAGTAGTTTTTCCCATTCTGGACCTGTAAAGAATTTGATTCTTTTTGTCCTCTACGGAACGCACCTCTTTGCGCGTAAAGTATCGTCTGTAATGAACAAGACCGATATAGTCCGCATCAAGGTTTTTCCAAGCCCAATAAAGGCCCGTCAATTCACAATAATTCGCATTTTTTGAGGAGATATTATCTCCTGTATGATCGCCGGTATAACCAATATCAGCTTTGCCTTCTCGACCTACATGAATTGGCATGTATACGGAATCCTCTGGCATCCAATATTGCTTATGTGTAGCTACTAAAATCTTAATATTCACTAGTACTCTCCTACATGAGTGTTGTCTCTCAAGTCTATCTACTTACCATATGAAAAAAATTAGGCTAACTCTTTTTCTACTAATGCCAAAGCGCTAGCAATAACCTTATCCATATCGTAATATTTATATTCCCTAAACGACCACCAAAGATAACATTGGAAATCGTTTCAGCCTTTTTAACATATTTTGCGTAAAAGATTCAAATTCTTTACATCATTTACTGGATAATAGGCCTCTTCGCCAATTTTCCAGTCTTTTGGATATTCTTTTTGTTACATATGTAACAGGTTGTGTACCAAATTCAAAATGCTTATGTTCAATAATGCGAGTATAAGGAATGTCCCCTTCTGTATAGTTCACAACGGCAACACCTTGATGGTTTTCCTCTTCAAGACGTTCTGTTTCAAAGTGAAGACCACGATATTCCAATACACCTTCAGAGTAATCAAAATACTCATCAATAGGACCTGTATAGATAATTGTATCTGCCAAGGCTTCATATTCATCGCGATGTTTGAGGAAGTCTACACCTAAACGGACTTCAATGCCCTCTAACATGCGTTCAATCATCTTGGTATAACCGCCCATAGGAATGCCTTGGAAACGGTCATTAAAGTAATTGTTATCGTATGTATAACGAACTGGTAAGCGTTTAATAATAAAAGCTGGCAATTCTGTACATTTACGGCCCCATTGTTTTTCTGTATACCCTTTGATGAGCTTTTCGTAAATATCTGTACCTACAAGGCTAATAGCTTGCTCTTCTAGGTTCTTAGGTTCACTTGTAATAGCAGATCGTTGCTTAGTAATGATATCCTGTGCCTCTTTAGGAGTTCGAATATTCCACATTTTGGAGAAGGTATTCATATTAAAAAGGCAAATTGTACATTTCACCTTTATAGTTCGCTACAGGACTATTTACATAATGATTGAACTCAGCAAATTGATTCACATAATCCCACACATGCTTCAAGGATGTATGGAAAATGTGAGCACCATACACGTGAATGTTGATGTCGTCTTTACTTTCACAATACATATTACTGCAATATGATTGCGACGATCGATAACAAGTACAGATTTACCACGCTTGTGCGCCTCATGGGCAAATACAGCACCGAATGGGCCTGCAACTACCAAATAATCGTATTTCATTAATAGGCCCCTTTCGATTTAACGACAGCCAACACAGTCTTCAAAAAGATATACAATATCGATCCACACGGACCAGTTATGAACATACCAAGAGTCCATTAATACACGCTCTTCATAGGTAGTATCGCTACGACCGCTAACTTGCCATACACCGGTAATTCCTGGTGGTACAAGGTAAAAGTCGTTGATATAGTCGCCGTATTTTACGATTTCATCACGCACGATAGGACGAGGACCTACAAGGCTCATATCCCCAACGAGAACATTCCACAATTGTGGCAATTCATCAAGGCTTGTTTTGCGAAGGAATTTACCAATACGAGTAACACGAGGATCATCTTTTAATTTGAAATCTCGTTCCCATTCCTCACGGGCTGCAGGATTTTCTTTCAAATATACCTCTAATGCCTCTTGTGCATTCGGCACCATGGAGCGGAATTTATAGCATGGGAACTCTTTCCCACCTTGACCAACGCGCTTATGACCAAATACGATAGGCCCTGGGAGAATCTAGATAAATCAATACGGCTACAATGGCTAAAATTGGCAAAATCAAGATACCTCCACATACAGTAGCTACAATATCAAATATGCGCTTCATAATGCGGTTAGACTTGCGAGCCAAGTTATTTTGTACGCGCAATACAACGGCTTGCTCTTCCATCATGCCACGAGCCATAATATTACTTGTGGGCAAACCAAATAATTCAGGCACAAAGGCCACTCGTTTTACCAATAATTGCAATCGATTGATCAAAGATACTAACTTTTTTAGGTTCTAACCCTGGTGCACAAATAAGAACTGTTTGTACACCTGTATCTTTGATAACATGTTCAACATCGGAAAAAGCACCTAAACATGGATATTCTTTAGCAATAGTAGAGGATTTAGGATTATCATCTACATAACCAATAATCTTATACGTAGCAATCGGCATGCGATCTAAGGATTTCTTTACGAGCTCTGCTGTTTTACCTGCACCAACTAATAAAACTGGTATCGTTAAATATCCGGCCTTAGAAAGAATCTTCCCTACAATAAAACGGGAAGCTAAAGATAAAGAGCAACATGAATAAGTAAGCAAAGACAACAAATAATCGGGATACATCGTTGATTACGTGCCCTGTATACATGAGCACAATAGATACAACTACGCCAATAGTGATGCTGCGGAATAGGTTTTCATAGTATCCCAATAAGGAGATACAACAGAATAGGTATTATTGAGTAGCAATATAGCTAAAAATACAAGCAGGTATAACGCCATATACATAGATTTCATCTACCTTAAAATGTGGGCTTACCGGTAAAAATGGCAAATTTAATCGCAAATGATAAGCTGCTAATGTGCCTAGCACAATAGAAATATAATCAGCTATAAGTACTATAAATTTACTAATAAGCAACTTGTTGTGATTATTATATCCATAACTATTCATACTAATACCCCAAACTATAAAAAAGGTTGTTACAAAAAGTTGTTGTTTCTCAATACAATTTTCAAAGAAAACAACCTCTAAAACATACGAATACAATGTACCAATAATTACTTATATTGTATCATATTCAAAAGTTTAAAACTATGAAAAACCATAGATTTTAGCTATCTTTTATGTAGTTTTTTGGAGATTTTCAGTCTATTTAAATCAGACATAAAAATCAATTAAATAATACGTAAATAGTTTCTAAATAATCTTGTGATTCTCATTTATTTTTAATTGAATCATGATGCCCATAACAATCCAAAACATGCGGATACGATGAATTTCCCCATGTATAATCTATAGATCCAAACAAAACAAATAGCTAATAAAGCCTACCATTATTGATAAATCATAAGGGTTTCTTGATTTAACATAATGTATCAAAAGATTTACAGAATATAAAGAATGAAAATCCTAAGAATCCAATGAGGCCTAATATGCCAGATTCAGAAGCTATTTGCAATAGATTATTATGAGAATGGCCTAGATCTTGAGTTTCTTGTTTTAATTTATAGTGTTCTCGATATGTTTTTTGCCATAATCCAGGACCAACACCTGTTACAGGATGATCCATAATCATATGCTTATCTGCTTCCCATACATAGATACGGCCCAAATTTGAACCATCTGTGCTTATATTAAAAGTGCTTTCAAAACGAGCTACATAGTCTTGATGACTACTAAATGCATATCCTATACCTACAACGGCGACAAGTAGTACCAATATATAGCGAATATTAACAAAGCAATAGCGCAATGTTATGAGTATACCGTTAATACCATTAAATAACCAAGAACCACGGCTTTGATTGCCCCACATTCCCAATAACATACCAAATAAAGAAAATACAGCTGATTTTCTTACATACGAAGAAATCTCGTATCATAGGCGGCAATTAATGCTAATGGAAAGGCCAATGTTAACAACATAGCTAATCCCATCATAGAGCCGTGTATAACACCACCTGCACGACCTCCTGGACCTAAATTATAGCCCAATAAATACTGTGCAAAGGCAGATAAAGCATCGATACCCATATATACAAAGAATACTGATAATATGGCGTATAATTTGGGAGAACTTTTAATAAATAACAGAATTGGTACGATGACTAATACCTTCCAAACCCAAATATTAAAGAAATATTTTGTGGTCACCGCTATATCATTGCTGATTAATGCGGACGGCAATACGCATAGTAACATGCCTATATAGGCCCATCCATATTGTCGTATGGTCTGTGGTACAGAGATTTCATGTCGTCTATACCAACAAGTTATTAAGGTCATCAATATAATAAGGCTATATATTAAATTCCCTAGTGCCATAGATGACCGCGTCATTACATATCATCAGTGAAATGAGTACGGTCAGCACCATTTCAAATTCTTAATTATCAAGATTGCATACTAACCCCTTTTCACCTACATAGTTACAATCTAATTTTCATCATATTAACATCTATTTTACACGTAACAATGGTTTCAGATGATCTTGAATCTCTTGCTCATATTGATCGAGTAATTCATAGCGTTTTCTGTATTGGCTACGTTTTGTGATTTAATTTCTTCAATAGGTTTACGATATTCCTCTAATGGAATGTTGAAGAAACGGTCATCACTACATACAACACCACCGGATTCCTCCCACAATGGATCTAGCTCAGCTACCTTAGCGCGATGACCGCGAACTAAATGGGTATTTGCATAGAATCCTTCATCAGATACGGCATAAATGGATTCGACCTTACAAAGGACCGCAATATGGCGTAATAGGAACATAATAAAGTTTTTTTGGTCGATACCCAAACATCTTTTTAGTAACTGTTTTAGCATTATCAAGGCCATCTTTATATCCTTGAATCGTGCCAATCCACATAGCAGGCTCCCCATTAAAACCTTTACCAAGGCGGAAGTTAGCATGGTATACGCCTTGTTTACCCAAGGTTAACAACAAGGTTAAAAAAACCTTCTTTTCGTTGACCCGGTCCATAATATAAACGGGCCACCATATCAAGGTCTTCTGATTCCCATACGATAAAACCACGATTCATACGACTTACATCGTCATAAATATTATCTGGATCACAGAGTACATTTCATGAATGGCTTCATCTGTAAATACATCTTTCAAATAATCAAAATGATTAATAATAGCCTCTAATCGTTCCTGTGGTGTTGAGCTTTTAAACAAGAAATATCGCGTCATTAACTCAAATAGACCAACTTGACGGTCTAATAATGTTGAATCTGGCGTATAGCTTGCAAAATAGTTCTCTAGTGCCTCTATTTCTCGTTTATTGCGGATAGAGCGCATTGTATGAAGGAAAGTGCGTCGCGTTTCCTCCAACTACGTTTGCCGTAAATCTTACGACCTCGCTGCCATTGTGTTTCTAAATATCCCATCTCAAACTCCTATCCACTAAAAAACTACCAAACCTTATCATTACTTATCAGTGGAGTGTAAATTATCTATAATCGTAACTAATTCATCTGCCACACGATTAACAATGAATCGCTGTTCCACAACTTGTCGTGCCTTTGTGATGATATTTGGCAAGTTTACAGCATCACTCATCACATGTTCCATAGCTTGTTGTAAGCTGTGTTCGTTCAGCGGATCTACAATAAAGCCAGATTCACCATCGTCTATGATTTCTCGCTGAGCCCCAGAGCCACTTGTAATGACTGGTACACCGCAATACATAGCCTCACAAATAACGAGACCAAAGGCTTCACGCGTTATCGTTGGCAATAGTAAGCAATCTATGGATCTATATAAACCTTCAATATCTCGTGTAAAGCCTATAAATTCAACGTAAGAATGCATTTGATGTGCATGTATATAATCTTTTAAGTTCTTAATTTGATCCTCTGTACCAGCCCCCGATATAATCAATCGAACATCGGGATTGTTTTGATGAATCTGTTCCAGAGCACTTAAAATCAGATACAAACCTTTTCGTTCTGTTATACGCGCACTATATCCAAAGGTTCTAACCTTATATTTCATGGGAACAGCATCTGAAAAGGACTGGAATCGGTTCGGATCAATACCATTATATACAACATGGTATTTGCTAGTATCCTTAATAGCAGGCGTCATAAGATCGTCATAAACAAGTTTAGACACACAAACGAAGGCATCTACTTGTGCATTGATCCATCTATGATATATATCTGTTTTACCAGGTACAAGATTATGCTTTATAAACACCAATTTAGCACCTGTTAACTGCTTAAGAGCAATACAGAATAAGATATATTTACCAGAGTGGCATACAATTGTATTAATCCCCTGTTCTTTCATCTGTTTAGCCACGGCATTAACAGATAGAAAACCCTTCAAGGTATAGAGATTAGCAGTCATCACATGCGCCCACTTGGGCATAGCGAGATTGCATATCTTCATTCGATTGGTCCACTAAGATATAGGCAGTCCTATGTCTCTGTTGTAATTGTTTACAAATATCATATACATATTGTTCGCCGCCACCCCAAATTTTGGCGCCTACAACATTGATTATAGACATAGGTTCCTCCTATCATACACATATCAATACACATTTAGTAGCATCTATTGATGTATACGAAATACTGGTTACATATACATCAATAGATATCATTGTTTAATTATACTACGACTCATTCATACTGTCTTCATGATTAATAAGCCACATGGTCAACATTGTCCAATCTCGCGCATCATCCCCATGATTATTAATAGGCGAATTGGCTCAACCGGTTTATAGGACGGTATGTTACTTTCACCATAATCCATACGAACATCGCCCATCATATGAGGCGTAATCCATTGATATGGTGTAACTAATGTATCTGGCTGTTCATCAAACAAGGACGGTACGATGGAATAATATTCGAAACCCTTTGGTGCAATGGCTTCAATAATGGTAGGCATGAGGCTCATATGCGTGCCAATTGGTGCCGTAATCATATCCTTGGTGAAAGCAGGATGTTGTAACAGCCCTACCGTACAGAATGTATCGCGCAACGTATAGTCTCGTTGAATTAAGGATGTATTATTCAAAGAGCCAAATAGATTAGAGTGGTCACCAGTAACAACAAATAAACTATCAGGAAATGCCTCTTTCATAGCATTAACAAAGTTAAAAATCGCCTTATCACTATAGCGATAGGTAGCCAATTCCTTATTGCGTTTCTTGTTGGATTTTAAATCATCTCCAAGGTTTGGCATCACCTGTTCAGGATCATAATCTAATAAGGAATCCTCCATTTTATAAGGACCATGATTGGATGTAGTATAAATAAAATGGAATGTAGGATGTTCTAAAGATTTGATTTTCTCTTCAATATGTTCTAAAAATACATGGTCATAAACGCCTACCCAAGTCTTAGGTGCATGGGGACCACAAAAAATGGAAGCACTTTCTACGCGGTCAAATCCTTGAGCCTTACCAAAGTGATTAAAGTTACCATACGATGCATTGCCACCATACCAATAAATCGTATCATAACCTAAACGCTTCATTTGAGATGCCAAAGAAGTCGGCAATGGTTCATGCCAGAAGGCTTCCCGTTCATTGATTTCCATACCCGCATCATAGACACCAGATAACAGACTCACAATGGATGGACGAGATACATTACCGGCAGGCAAGAAATTAGGTACTTGTGCCGTATGTGGATTATCTTTAAAATCCCATAAACCAGGACATATATTAAGTTCCTTATAAGGTTTATCAAGAGACCATTGTGGGATACTTTCACCAACAATAAAGAATATATGTTGTGGTTTATCAATACGAGGACCTGATGCAACGCGCTTGAATGCATGAAGCGGTGTATTCAAATTCTGCCAAGAATCTTTATATTCCTTAGGAACAATACGGTGAATCGCGTCATCAATGTCCTCAGCAGATGCGGTATATTCATCACGAAGGGGATGTTTTAGCACCGTTTCTAAGGCACATAGATGCGGCACTGTAGCACGAGCAAAGAATATATCCTCTTTTACTACTGTAGGAATCGTATCCCATTCCGGTTTATCATCATGAGATAAGGTTCCACCATAGCGGAACCAATAAAACCCCCAAAACGGGAGGCAGCCACAAGACCTATATTCCAAGCTACAGTAGGCCAAGTTCCTTCAATAGTTGGATAAGGTATAGATGGCAAGGATAAGAAGAAATCTCCCATGTACCAGGATATAAACGTAATAGGAATCAATCCTAAAATGACGAGAATTCCTCGATCTTGATTAAAGAATACATCAATCAAATTACGTTTCTCTGCATGATTTCCATAATGAACCATATAGTTATACGTATCATGGAAATGCTTATAAAAATCATTTTTCCTGCAAAAGCTGCGTAAAGTATGCAGGAATAAATGGTTAATCCCACTAACCGTACAGTATCTTCTATTTGGTGATACCCATCAAATAATAATGCAGGGAGCGTCACCAATACTAAGGGTAGTAAGAATACATAAGCATCAAAATCCATGCCCCACCAAAAAGCCATAACGCAATGAACCTAATACAGATTTCCAGCGTCCCTTCCATGTGGGATAAGGATTATACACAATCATGAATATGATTCGAAAGATGGTGCTCAATATAGGAGCCCAAAGCATTAGTTTTATATTTTGTTGTAGGGATAGAAAAAATTGTTCACTCATTCATACTTCCATATCTACTTCAAGAACAATAATTCCCCATAGTAATCTACTATACTAAATTACTGATTATAATTGCCCATTAGATTTGTTTAAATAATATAATTTTACATATTTCGTCATGGTGTACATCATATGGTAGATAGATAATAGAAAACCTATTTTTCCATCTAATATGCCACCTTGCAAAATATATATCTTAAAAAATGCCCATGTTGGACGCAATATAATATCCCCTAAAAAACTACAAGATTTCCCTTGATTCTTGTACTTGTTGGCCGCTGCTGTAGTGTATTTATTGAACTTTTCAAAAAACTGATGCCAGTTATCATAAGTGTAATGATACAATTTACCTTCTAATGTAGCTTGTGGATAAGGACTAATAAAAGTCTCATGGACTGCCCCTCCACTGTAGCCCCCTTCACGAGGCATTAATCTCAAAACCTTATCAGGTCTTACCACGCCATGCGTTGCCTGGATTGTGATGGAATAAATTATATCTTCGTAGCCAATAGGCTTTTGGCTCTCCTTTAATAGATTCTTGGATTGATTTTGCTAATTGAGGAGATACACGCTCATCCGAATCTATAAATAGAATCCATTCACAATTTGCTTGAGATATACCAAATCTCCGTTGTTGTGACCAATCTCCATTCAGAGGATGTGGTATAACTTTAGCCCCCAAATTAGTAGCAAGAGGTACCGTTTGATCTGTACTTCCATCATCAATAACTAATATTTCATCAGCAAATTGAATACTTTTAATACAATCTACAATATGTTTTTCTTCGTTGCGAGCTAAGATAATAGCCGTCACAGTGCTCATAGATCATCCTTTAACTTACAAATCCCTTTAATTTCACTATGTAGATACATATGGTAGATACAAATATGATATCTACCATATGTATCGTATAAAAATTATTGAATACTATCCCCATGCTTAATACGCCACGCCGCTAGTTCGCGCATGTTCTTAATCACATCACCATAGGCTTGAGGCATATTTGTGCCTTGTTCCATAAGTTTTCCACTGTTATCTAAATATAGTCTATGGTTAAAGACAAATTCCTCTTGTGTAAACAAGCTTGGTACCATGGCTTCATAGGTTTGACCAGGTCGCCCCGCTAGTTCTGCCAAGGTTGGAATGATTTGAATGCTCATGCCAAACGCATTAGGAGCGAGCCAGTCTTTATGAATGCCGCGACCGTAGAAGATAATGGGAATCGTAGACGCCACATTAGGACTTACTTCGCGGGCAAATGTAAATCGTTCGCTATGGTCCCCAGTGATAACGAAGAGCGCTGATGGATCGCTTTTTCTTCACTAGCGATAAACTCGCCCATCACATGGTCCGCATACCAAATATGACCCATTTCGTTCAATTGCTTGTCAGTTTCTGCAATTGTATCAGGCAAATGGCCTTTTACCTTATTCACATCATAACCTTCTTTAGCGACATTAACGCTATATGGAGGATGATTAGATGTGGTCATAATGACATTGAGGATTTTTCCCCCTCTATGTTGATCCATGTAAGCGGAAATGGCTTTAAACATATACTTATCCGCTACACCCCACGCATTGCCTTCATCGCTTGGCATTTCAGACGCATCATGGAATTCATCAAAACCTTGAGACAAGGCGAAGTTCTTCACATTTTGCCATGTACTAAAGCCGCCGTACCAGAATACAGTTTTATAGCCTAGCTTTTTTCATAACAGAGCCAATGCCTAAACCATACGGTTGTTTGAAACTTTCACCTTCGTAATTAGGATATAGACCTGTGTCAGGCATACCTGTGAGTAAACCATTGATAGCAGGCATCGTGCCTGTACCTTGGGCAAGAGCGAGCTGTGTGCTCATCGCTTGAGGACTGGCAGCGTATTTACGGCCTTGTTCAACGGATACGCACCAGGTTCGTTGTATTCAGCGAGGAATGGCCACAAACCATAGGATTCACCGAGAACTATATTGATGGACTGTGGTTGCTCCGCTAAACGCTCTGTCGTAATAGTTCTTGTGAAAGAACCATCAAAATCCTTACCATTAAAGGTACCTCCAATGGCACTGATTTTCTCACTCAATTCTTGAGGGGTTAAGTTGATAACCTCTAACTCATCCGCGCGTTTTGCAATACTTTTAACACGATAAAGAGCCTGCACATCGTCGAGGATGGTCTCGTTTAACAAATTAGAACTGAGGCGCGCCGCACTTTCCCAGTTGATGGAATTCGTATAGTTAAAAGCACCACCAAATCTAAAGAATAGACCTAGTATACCGATAACAACAGTGAGCCCAATGCCCGTCATCCACTGCGTTTTCTTAGTCTTAGGATACCAAGTAGGACAAACTAATTGTGTATCAGCGTAATCACTATATTTCTTTGTACCCCACGCCAAGAATTTACCGAGGAAATAACAAAGGGCTACGCTCAATACTACGGCCCCAACGATGTACATGAGGGCGTTATATTCATTGATGGCCGTATTTACAATGGCGCCGATATCATCGTTTTTACCATTAATGAGCATCGCATTATAGGAGGAGTTAAAAATCTTATAGAACGGAATGCGCCCCAAGAATAAGAAGGTTAACAGTACCGTTGCAATAGAATAGATAACTTGTTTAATGCGCAAGGATGGCCATTTAGGTACAAAGGTATGTACCAATGTGCCTCTAAAAAACCTAGTAAACACAAAGAACCAACGGTTTTAAGACTCAATCTAAAAAGCCTAGCCATAAGGACGTAAGGATATTCTCCATCGTCACAGATGCTAGCTGTGATTGAAATACTGCAAGAAACACGATTCTAAATGCAGTCAACAAAGCAGAGAAAAAGATAAACACCTTAATCTCTGTTCGTATGCCTTCAAATAATCGTTGCCATCGGTTCATCATTAACCCCTAACTGTTCGTTCATATAACTTAACTACTACACTATACTACCTAACTGTAATTATGTTGGATATTTCTTACATTTAGGTCCCTTACATCGCTTACATTTACCGCATCCGCGGTCGATAGTTCCAGCATTTGCCGATTTCTTCGCACTAGTACTCTCCTTGGTTCTCTGTTCAGAGGACTTACTATTCCGTACAGAAACTATCGTTTTTGCTTTTTTCGGATCCATCCTTTTCGGATTTTTATCCTTTTCTTATCTTTCTTCTTATCTTTTTTTCTTGAAAGTATCCGCCAAAAAACACTGTTTTTAACTTGTCATTTAAGACTTTAAGCTTCTTTTCAGCCTTGTTTTCTTTTTCTTTAACTTATCTTCGGATTTAGAATGTTTGTCTTCCTTAGACTTTTTATGTTTTTTGTCCTTTTTATCCTTTTTAGACTTTTACCATCTTTGGACTTTTTATCCTCTTTGGATTTCTTGTTACCCTTAGATTTCTTATCTTCTTTAGATTTTTTTCGTCCTTGGATTTTTTTTACGTCAGTTCCATTGATACGCGCCCATTCATCATCTACACGTTTCAATTGTTTTTAAGAAGCTTTTCCATCTTCTTATTGGCTTTATCTGAATCTAAGCCAGACTTACCGAATAATAAAGCATTTACTGCTGTATATGGATCGATTGAGGACATATCATTTTCATTTATATCATCTTTTTACTACATGCATCCTTATTTATATGGGATGTTTCTGTATCTTTAGATTTTGAAAATAATACCGAATTTTCCGCATCAAATGGATTTTCTTCATCTAAGTGATGGACTTCTAAGCTTTCCACACCTTCTAATGGATTTACATCCATATGCTCTACAATGTCTTCATCAAGGTCCGATATCTCATGTTGGGAACTTTCACCAGATCCTGTAAAAAAGACCGCCCATAGAATGCAATTCGTTCAATTTAATATGGTTCATGCCCACTGTAGAATCATGCTGCACAGGAATATCCGATAATTGGACCTGTTCCATAGCGTATACATCATTATTATGACTAGCACCCTTGCCAAGATAAGATTCATCAGAAATGATGATATTCTCTTTATCGTCGCCTAACACATTGCCGAACAAATCCTCCTCAAGAGAATCATAGGTATGCAACATGGACATCCGTTTTTGAACCTCTTCAATTTGATTCCACAAATCAACGAGAGAGGATGTATAGTATATGCGTTCCTTAACCTCTAAATAAGCTTGGTAAACAATAGCCAATTCAGTTTCATTGAGTCCCTCTTCGGCACCAATTTCTTCAATCATTTGTTGGATTTGTTGATCTCGATCATAACGTTTAATTAAGGCCTTGCGAATACGTTCAATCAATGCTGTATCGATGATTTCCACGGGTACCTCCAGTCTTCAATACACTCAGCCCTATCCACTAACTTAGTGCATACGAATCAATGTATAGAACCATAAAAAATAATTTGATTTTATAATCTCTAATATATTATTATAGCAGAATTTATCTGCTTTTTCCTTAATAATCTAAGTGAAAGTTCCTTAAAAATAGAATAAAACCTCAATTTGAATGATGTCCTAGTCGTACAAATTTAGAACCACTAAAACAAACCTTCAACATTGAGGTTTCTTACATGCTTTTTACATACTAAAATAAATGAAATTAAAACATTAAAATAATCTGACAGAATATACTAAAACAAGTTAACGGAATACACTAAAATTCGTTCTTTTATATCACGCTCTTCAAAGAAATCACTACAATCAATGGGTTCTTCCTGTTCTAAACGGACATGATTATTCAAGAAGTTTTCTACCTCTTCGTTGACGTAGTAGAAAAATAGTTTAATCTCCCGCGGATGATGATACAGGGAATCAAAGATATTTCCTAGAACACGCTTAATCGTATGGAGCGCAAAGGGATTAAAGAAGAAACAACGATCTGCGCTTGGTCGGGTAATTCATAGAGCGCCGCATCACCATGCACAAAGTTCACACGGTTGCGAGCAGCTGGGCTTTCACCATTGATAAGAGCCCTTTCATAGAGTCGTTCATCGTATTCAATACCAATGGAATGACAACCCGTTTGGTACGCCATAAAAATGCTAACACGGCCCTTGCCACTGCCATAATCGATGAGGGTATGTTTCTTGCGAATATGACCGCTATTTGCCAAGCGCTCCAGCACACAATAATCCGTCGGCTCGTAAGGATGATGCTCCGTATCAGACCGACTATCATCGCGGCCTGCTGTTTTTATTTGTAAAACCCTGTTCCCATTCCTGTTCACTTGTCATATATCTAATCCCATCATGAGTTACCAATTGTATGACCTATTTTTAATACTAAATTGATATTTTATATATACTATGCCCTTATTAGAGCAATATTTACAAATTAAAGGTAATCATGTATCATAATATATGACAAGGAAGTCAAATGAGACACTTTTTTCACGCAAACAAAAAAGGAGGGTGGCCCCCTCCTTTTTTGTGCTAGTTACTGACGAAAGTATCTATCTAGCCACTTGCAGATGTAGTGACAGGTTACACCTCAAGCATGACGATGGATACTATTAAGGAAATCAAAGTGTCAAACACGTTTTCACCCCCTTTCTGTTACCAGTCTGGGGCAGTAACACCTATAGTATACAATAAAAGCACCCTTTTTGATATGTACCCCCTTTACTGGACAACCAGTAAAGGGGGTATTTTCATGAGATATAGTTATGAATTTAAAAGAAAAGCAATTGAATTATTCTATCAAGGTGAATGGCCGAAGACACCTGCCGGTGTATCAACACATACATTTCATAATCAAATAAGGGAATGGGTTAAACTAGAGCAGTTTCATGGTCCCGATATTAATAAATCTCGAGGGACTAATAAGCCTTGGTCTCCAAAAGAAAAATATGAGTTAGTATGCCAAGTTCTTTCAGGGCAAGGTTTAAGAGCAGTAGCTATTGTAGCGGGTATTAACTCTGGACAACTGTATCAATGGGTTCATAAATACAAAACTTTGGGATACAATGGTCTTATGAATAAACCTAAAGGACGACCACCAAAGGATTGCAAAATGAAAGTACCTAAGACTATCCCACCTCGAAAACTCAAAGAGAGTGAATATGAGGAACTAATTCGCTTACAGAGCTGAAATTGCTTATATTAAAGCTGAAAATGAAGTCATAAAAAAGAGATTGCCTTGAGAGAAGAAAAGGAAGCTGCGCGTCTCAAGGCGAAAAAAGCAGCGATTATCAAAGTTCTCCGCCAACAAGGCTATCAACTAAAGCATCTTTTAAAAGCTATGCCAATGGCCAAATCTACCTATTATTTTGAACTTACTAAAGTAGTATCTTGTAGATAAAAAGAAATACAGAGCTAAAAGATGAAATTCAAAAGATTTTTACAGAACATAAAGGTCGGTATGGTGTACGCCGTGTATACCAAGAACTTCTTAATCGAGGTTTTGTAGTTAATCATAAACGAGTACAAAGACTTATGCATAGCATGGGACTCGCAGGAAAGCGACCGAAGGAAAAGTATCACTCTTACAAAGGGAAAGTCGGTAAAGTAGCAGAAAATATCGTCAATAGAGATTTTAGTACAACTGCACCATTACAAAAATGGACTACTGATGTGTCTCAATTTAATTTCTCGGGGAAATGCTATTTGTCGCCTATTTTAGATATGAATACGAATGAGATTGTTGCTTATGACTTAGCATTAAGGCCTAACTTAGAACAGATTTCTCGTATGTTAGAGAAAGCCTTCAAGAAGTTTACTAATCTTTCGGGATTAATCTTCCCTCTGATCAAGGATGGCAATACCAACATAACTATTTTAGGCAAGCACTTAAAGAACATGGCATTATTCAGTCTATGTCTAGAAAAGGCAATTGTTATGATAACTCTGTGATGGAAACCTTTTTTGGTAGATTGAAAACAGAAATATATTATGGTTTTGAAACAGAATATTCATCATTTAATGCTTTTGCAGTAGCGATTGAAGAATACATTAACTATTACAACAACAGAAGGATCCAGAAAAAACAAAATGGATGCCCCCTGTAAAATACAGGGAAGCATCCATGTGTTTAGGCTAGTAAATAATATGTGTCCAGGAAAATGGGTACATATCATTTGGGTGCTTTTATTATGTCAAACATTTATTTCTGCTAATATGGTATACTAAAGAGTAATATTTTAATATTCTCATGTGCAGAATGATATGTCATTAAAAAGGAGTGTCTACTTACATGGACAGTGATCTGACCTTAGATTTTATAATTATCGTCGTATTAATCATCGCCAATGGCTTATTCTCTATGACGGAATTGGCCATCGTCAATGCAAAAAAAACGTAAACTCGAAGAAATGGCAGAGGCAGGCAATGAGCGTGCTAAAAAAGCCTTTGAATTAGCAGAGAATCCAAATAATATGTTTTCTACTATTCAAATTGGTATTACCCTCGTTGGTATTTTAACTGGTTTGTATTCTGGTGCGACCTTCTCTGGTCCATTAGAGGAAATTTTAGTAGCTAATATTCCAAGTATTGAGCCCTATGCAGCATCCATTAGTTCCTTACTCATCGTTGCTATTATCACCCTATTTATCCCTCGTTATTGGCGAACTTGTGCTAAAAACGATTGGCTTTAAATAGTCCTGAAAGCATTGCCGTAGTAGTAGCAAAACCGATTTATTGGTTGTCTGTAGCCTTAAAACCAATCGTTAGCTTCCTCGGCGTTTCTACAGAATTCCTCTTAAAATTACTAGGTGTGACTGTGAAAGAAGAGGCTCCTGTTACAGAGTCTGAAATCAACAAGATGCTCACCGAAGGCGTTGCTATGGGTGCTTATGAAGAAGAGGAACCTATCCTCGTAGAAAATATCTTCCACCTAGCAGATATGAACGCTGGCGACATCATGACACCTCATTTACACAAGCTCAAATGGATTGACCTTAATGGCACAGAGGATGAAATTATGGAAGTCCTCAAAAATGCTAATCATTACCGTATTCTTAGGTACCGATTCCTTGGATGAACTAAAGGGTCTCGTAACTGTATCTGACGTATTGGTACAGATCATGCAACGTCCTAGCGAGCAGCCTATTCATGATATTATTGAATCTTGTTTGAAAGAACCATTACTCATTCCAGAATCCATTACGCTCATAAAAATTTGTTGAATGTACCCGTACAGAAGGCGTCCATGAAACGATCGTTCTCGACGAGTACGGCGGTTTTAGCGGTCTTGTAACATTACATGATATTATGGAAGAAATCGTAGGTCTCATGCCTTCCGGTGAAGAAGAAATCATGGAAGAAGAAAATAAAATCGTCGAACGTGAAGACGGCTCCTGGCTTGTAGATGGCCTTCTCGACGTAGACGAATTTAAAGAATTCTTCCACATCGATGAAGAATTACCAGGCGAAGAAAAGACTTGGCAAAACAATGGGCGGTCTATTAAACGTTCTCTTTTTGGTCGCATTCCAAAAGAATTAGACAAAGCAAAATGGAATGGCTATACCTTTGAGGTGGTAGATATGGATAACACCCGTATCGATAAGATTCTTGTAACCTATGAAGAACCTATCGTAGTACAAGAAATAGAAGAAAAAGATTAGACCTACTAGCTTATAGATTTATGAGCATTGTAGATATATAAAGAGTGAGTTCTCCTATGGAGGACTCACTTTTTGTATACCCCTAGCCGTTTACATATAAATATAGTATTATTAAATTGTATAAAATATATAATAAAATCTAATAGATTTAATAGAACTATTATCTACTATATATCTAATAGCTAAATTAGATATTCTCATAAAATATATAGTCCTATGAATGCTACCTATATGTAGTTGTGTATCATAGGGCTTTATGTGTGGTATAAAGGAGAGATTCTATGAATCAAAAAGTCATAGCAACCATAGGAGCCCTTTAATAGGGACCGCTATAATCAGTGGTTGTGGATCTGAAAAGCAACCTGAGGATACTAGCCTCAAGGTGCGCACCATCACCATCGGTGAAGAATCTGGTACTACTAGTGCTGGCTATGCAGGCACTATCCATAATAAAACGGAAACAAACTTAGCCTTTCAAATTGGGGGTCGCGTCATCAACAAATTTGTCAATGTCGGTGATACTAGTGCAAGCAGGCCAAAATTGCTCAAATCAATGGTTCAGATACATCAGCTCAGGTACAAAATGCTGAGGGTGCTGTAAAAGCTGCTCAATCGGCCTATGAATTGGCAGAAACCAATGCGAAACGATATCGCAGAGCTCTATGCTCAACAAGCGATTAGTAAGTTGCAATTAGACCAAGCAGAAAACCAATTGAATGCCACATCTGCTCAATTACAACAAGCACAGGCCAGCCTCAACTTGAGTAGCAATCAAAATAGCTATACTAATTTGACGGCTCCTGATACAGGTATTATTACTGCTTTCAATATTGAAGCAGGCCAAGTCGTAGCAGCCGGTCAAAGCGTTGGTACCTTTAGCGGCTGGTCACGACCCAGAAGCAGTCATTGCCCTTCCTGAACAAGAATTGAGTAAAGATTCATGTGGGCAGCCCTGCCAATATTACATTTTGGGCTCTACCAGATGTAACTGTGCAAGGTGTGGTGCGAGAAATTTCACCAGTTCCTGACCCTGTAGCGAGAACGTATACCGTAAAAATTACCTTACAAAATCCTCCTAAAAGAGGTACAACTAGGCATGACGATCAATGTAAATCTATCTACTACAGATAGCACCAATATTTCTATTCCATTGACGGCTCTTGTGAAAGACTCTAACGGCAATAATGCAGTGTATATCATTCGAGATAAAAAGGCTCATCGCGTGCCAATTAAGACTGGTGAATTCGGCAAGAACTCCATCATCGTCACATCTGGTTTAGCTAAGGGCGACATTGTCATCACCGCAGGCACTCAACAATTACAAGAAGGGACGGCGGTTAGTCAATGAAACAATTTAACTTAGCCGAATGGGCCCTCAAACACAAGTCCATTATCTACTACTTCATGGCTGTGCTACTCACCTTTGGCATCTTCTCATATAACCATATGGGGCGTATGGAAGACCCAGACTTTACGATGCGCACCATGGTGGTCGGCGTTGTTTGGCCAGGGGCTTCCCACAAGAAATGTCGGATCAGGTAACGGACAAATTAGAAGAAAAACTGCGCGACCTTCCGGGCGTGGATTATACAAAATCTTTCACAGATGGCAGCAAATCAGTTATTTATATTAATCTGAAAAGAAAACCTACCATCTGATAAAATCCGCCCCGCTTGGGAAGAAGCGCGGAACATGATTAACGACGAATGGAAATCACTGCCGCAAGGCGTTCAAGGACCGACCATCAACGACAGATTCGATGATGTATACGGCATTATCTACGCCATTAGTGGCGATGAATTCTCGTATGAAGAAAAGCGTCAACAAGCGGAAGACTTAAAACGTCAGCTTTTTATCTGTTCCAAACGTTAAAAAAATCAGCCTTATTGGGGTTCAACAACAAACCCTTAATGTAACGATTAATAAGGATAAATTAGCATCCTATAAAATCAGTACACAACAGCTGTTAACGGCTATCAAACAGCAAAGTATGATGGTTCCAGCTGGTATGATTACGACGGATACGAATAATGTGTATCTGCGCGTGAACGGCCTATTCGATAGTCCACAAGCCGTACAAGATATGCCAATTCGCATCAATAATCAAACCTTGCGCCTTGGCGACATGGCTGATGTAACCATGACCTACCAAGACCCTAGTGATCCTCAATTCTACTATGAAGGCAAGCCAGCTATAGGTATTGCCATCTCCATGGATGCAGGTGGCAATAATGTGGAATTTGGTGAAGCTATCGATAAAAAGCTAGCAGAATTGAAGAAAACCATACCTGCAGGCCTTGAACTCGATCAAGTATCAAATCAGCCTCATATTGTTAAGGAATCCATTGGTGATTTCTCACAATCCTTATTTGAAGCCATCGCCATCGTATTGCTCGTAAGCTTTGCATCTCTTGGCTTACGTACAGGCGTAGTTGTGGCCCTCACCATTCCAGTCGTTGTGTCTACCACATTCATCTTGATGTATGAAAGCGGCATTTATTTACATAAGGTTAGCCTTGGTGCTCTTATCTTATCGCTAGGCCTTCTCGTAGATGATGCCATTATCGTTGTAGAAATGATGAGCGTTAAGCTCGAAGAAGGTTGGGGGCACTTTAGATCTGCAACCTTTGCTTATCAATCGACAGCATTCCCTATGCTATCTGGTACGCTCATTACATGTGCTGGTTTCTTACCATTAGCACTCGCAGAAGGCATGGTAGCAGAGTTTACAAAATCTCTATCCATCGTTGTATTTATGGCTCTCATCCTATCTTGGTTCGCCTCTGTTCTCGTCAGCCCTGTTCTCGGTTATAAAATCATCGAAAATAAGGCTCCCAAAACCTGAATCAGAATGGACCAAACGAGACCGTATCATGCACAAGCTCAGTGTTACATTCTATGATAAATTTGAAAGACTGTTACATTGGGCCTTAGGCCATCATAAGGTGGTATTACTCATAACCTTAGGTGCCTTTGTGTTATCTCTACTTTCACTACCATTGATTAAACAGGAATTTTTCCCATCATCAACGCGTAATGAAATCATAGTATCTATGCAATTCCCTCAAAGTTCATCCATCGAGTACACCGCAAATCAAGCGAAGATCATCGACAAATATTTACAAGGTAACGAACATATTTCAACCTTTACATCCTACATCGGACAAGGTTCTCCACGTTTCGTCCTCACCTTGGAACCGGAATTGCAACGGAACAATTTCTTGCAGTACGTTATCGTTACTAAATCCTTAGAGGACCGCGATAAACTATACAATGAATTGACTCCATACTTAAATGAAGAATTCCCATCTGCACTTGTAAATACGCAATTTTACAAATTGGTCCACCATCCAAGTATCCAGTTATGCTCCGCGTTTCTGGACCCTGATCAAAAGGTGGTAAAAAGAAATTGCAAACAAGGTTAAAGACAAGATGCAAGGCGACAAGGATTTTACATAACATAGCCTTTGACTGGCCAGATACGGAACCAGTAGCCAATATTCATATCGATCCTAACAAGGCTCGTTTACTTGGTATCGATAGCTATACCGTGTCCTTACACTTGCAAAGCCTATTATCTGGCACTAAATCTGGGGAATACTATGAAGGTAATCAAACAATTCCTGTTACATTCCGTTTAGGAGATAATGAGCAACATAACTTAAGTGCTCTATCCTCCTTACCGATTCAAACCGGCAATGGTTCCTACGTACCGCTTAGCCAAATTGCAACCATCACCATGACGCAAGAGGATGGTATCATCTGGCATCGCAACATGATGCCAACTATCAGCATTCACGCCAATGTAAAAGCTGGTGTTTTAGGCAATGCGAAAACAAAAGAAGTTTATAAATCCTTACAAGACATTCGCGATTCCTTGCCTACAGGCTATACCATTGAACTTGATGGAGCCGCTGAAAATAGCGTCACAGCTGTACAAAATCTAGTAACACCAATGCCAATTATGCTCTTTGTATCATGACAATCCTCATGTTCCAATTGAAGCGTATTGCCCTTATGTTCATGGCTTTACTCACAGCACCTCTCGGATTAATCGGTGTCGTATTGGCACTGAATATTACGAGAACACCATTAGGCTTTATGGCTATTCTAGGTATCATCGCCCTTTCGGGTATGATCATCCGTAACTCCATTATCTTGTTAGACCAAATTGAAATCCACAAAGCAGAAGGACAAAAACCACTTGAAGCGATTATCAACTCCGCTACACTTCGTTTCCGTCCGATCATGCTCACCGCTATCGCAGCGATTTTAGGCATGATTCCTCTTATGGGGGATCTGTATTCTGGAGCCCACTTGCCATCGCCTTTAGCGGCGGCTTACTAGTGGCAACGGTGCTAACACTTATCGTATTACCAGTCATGTATGCAAGCTGGTACAAGATAAAATAGGTACAATCGCCCAATAAAAAACTACGATTCATTAGTACCTTTATTTTCTAAATAAAATCCCCTAATCTTTGTAAAAGCTATATCGTTTTATACATTGATTAGGGGATTTTTTATAACAGTAATATAAAAAACAGCAGGACTAAAGCCTGCTGTTTTTTTAGTCACAAGAATACATTGCAACTTACTTATTTCCCTTAGGATTATATTAACAGTTATATCTAACGTAGTCTACCATCTATTAAACTACTACAGCTGTGCCATTGCATGTAACCATGAGCATGCCGTTTTTGCACCTACAGTGCTATATTGGAAGGATACGCCAATAATAGCATTAGCACCCATTTTGAAGCTCGTTGAGACATTTCATCAAGAGCTGCTTGACGGGCACTCATCAAAGAATCTTCATAGCTGCCACTACGGCCACCAACGATGTCGCGAATACCAGACATGAAATCTTTCACAAAGTTACGGCCTTCTACGACTTCACCAAATACGATACCTTTATACTCTTGGACAGGTTTATTTTCAATATGCATAGTTGTAGTAATAATCATAATTGTATCCTCTAATTGACTACAATACATTTTGATTAATTATAGCAAGGCTTTCACAGAAATACAATCACAAAAAAGACCGTTTCACTACATTCATAATGAACAAAAAAGGTCTAATTATATGTTTTTATCGATCAAAATCGCGGTCTAGGTTAACCTCTTTCAATGGAACAAGTTTTGTTTTCTTGATGTATTTGTAACCTAAGTATACTGCGAAGAAGATTGGCAATCCGATGTACGCAACGGATACGCCATACCAGTCGATTGTATCGCCTGTGAAAGCGGAGTAGTTTTGACCAGCAATGATGATGACGCAAAGAATAAACGCCAAGATTGGGCCAATTGGGAATAACCACGCTTTGTAAGGCAATTCACTAAGATCTCTACCTTGTGCAATGAAAGCACGACGGAAGCGATAGTGAGATACAGCAATACCAACCCATGCGATGAAACCGCATAGACCAGAGATATTAACAATCCATGTATATGCAGTACCTTCGCCGATGAAGCTTGTAAGGAATGCAAATAAACCGATTGCTGTAGTTAAGATTAACGCTGGTACTGGAACACCACGTTTATTGCTTACTGAAGATTTTTGGTGCTTGTCCTTCTTTAGCAAGTGCGTACAGCATACGCGTAGAAGAATAGAGACCAGAGTTACCAGCACTGAGTACTGCCGTTAAGATGATAGCATTGATAAAGCTAGCAGCAAAGGCAAAACCAAAGCGGTCGAATACAAGTGTAAATGGAGAAATAGATACATTCTCTACACTAGAATTCAATAGGTTTGGATCAGTGTACGGAATTAAGAAACCGATAACTATGAAAGCACCGATATAGAACAATAGAATACGCCAGAAGATTGTATTAATCGCTTTTGGCACGTTCTTTTCAGGGTCTTCTGCTTCACCAGCGGCTACGCCGATAAGCTCAGTACCTTGGAAGGAGAAACCAGCCACCATGAAGATAGCAAGGATAGATTCCCAACCACCTACGAATGGTGCTTCCCCTACTGTCCAGTTCGCAAATCCTGGAGATGTGCCTCCAATGCCAAAGATAAGCATAAAGCCACAGAACAGGAATACGAATACAGTAATAACCTTGATGCTAGAGAATACATATTCACTTTCACCAAAGGAACGAGTGGATAAATAGTTCAAGCCGAATAAAACGAGCAAGAACAGAGCAGACCATACAATGGCAGGCACATCAGGGAACCAATATTTCATGATGAGTGCCCCTGCTAAAACTTCAGCAGCCAATGTAATAGCCCAGTTAAACCAGTAGTTCCAACCTAAAGGCAAAACCAAAGGCCGGGTCTACATAGCGTTTTGCATAAGTCCCGAAGGAACCAGGAATCGGTAAGTACGTCGCCATTTCACCAAGAGATGTCATGAGGAAGTACACCATAATACCGATGAGACCGTAAGCTACAAGCGCACCACCAGGGCCTGCTGTACTTACAACTTCACCACCAGCTACGAATAAGCCGGTACCAATAGCGCCACCTAAAGCAATCATATTCATATGACGCGCCTTTAGGGAACGTTTTAAATGTTGATCTTTTATTAGAGGTAAACTCTACGTTATTATTTTGATTTTCAGCCATGGTTCACCTCTTATAAATCTAGATTACGCACGTATTTTGCGTTATCTTCAATAAATTTACGACGAGGTTCTACTTTATCGCCCATGAGAACCGTAAAGATTTTATCAGCTTCGATGGAATCTTCCAAGCTAACTTGTAAAATCGTACGGTTTTCAGGGTTCATTGTAGTTTCCCATAATTGTTCAGGATTCATTTCACCTAAACCTTTGTAACGTTGGATTGTAATACCATCGCGGCCTACTTCATCAAGTTTAGCTGTAAGTTCTGCATCAGAGTATACATACCAATGGGATTTTCCCTTCTTAATTTGGTATAACGGTGGTTGAGCAATGTAAATATGACCTTCCTCTACCAATGGTTTCATATAGCGGTAGAAGAATGTTAATAACAAGGTACGGATATGAGCACCGTCAACGTCCGCATCTGTCATGATAATAATCTTATTATAACGAGATTTTGTAATATCGAATTCTTCACCAATACCAGTACCGAAAGCGGTAATCATGGAACGAATTTCGTTATTTGCTAAAATCTTATCAAGGCGCGCTTTTTCTACGTTAAGGATCTTTACCACGCAATGGCAAAATCGCTTGGTAACGACGGTCGCGACCTTGTTTTGCAGAACCGCCCGCAGAATCACCTTCGACTAGATAAATTTCAGTCATAGATGTATCTTTTTCGGAGCAATCTGCCAATTTACCAGGAAGGCTAGATACTTCCAAAGCATTTTTACGGCGAGTTAAGTCGCGGGCTTTACGAGCAGCCTCACGAGCACGGCTTGCCATCGTTGCTTTTTCGATGATTTTCTTCGCATCTTGAGGATGTTCTTCGAAGAATGTTCTAAGACCTTCAGATACGATAACATCTGTAATACCTTTAACTTCGCTATTGCCAAGTTTAGTTTTTGTTTGGCCTTCAAATTGAGGTTCCAATACTTTTACAGATACAACAGCTGTCAAACCTTCACGTACGTCTTCACCGGAAAGGTTGGACTCATTTTCCTCGATCAAGCCAGATTTACGACCGTAATCATTGAGAGTACGAGTCAAGGCAGCACGGAAACCAGAAAGGTGAGTACCACCATCAATGGTATTGATGTTATTTACAAAAGGACAACAAGTTTTCGCTGTAGCTTTCATTATATTGCAATGCTACGTCTACAACTACGTCATCTTTTGTACTTTCAATATAAATTACAGTTGGGTTTACTACTTCTTTATTTTCGTTCAAGAAGGTAATGAAAGAACTCAAACCACCTTCGTAGTGGAAGCTTTCAACACGAGGCTCCTCTTGACGCAAATCGCTCAATGTAATGCGAAGGCCTTTATTAAGGAATGCCAATTCTTGTAAACGAATTTTCAATGTATCAAAGTTGAATACAGTAGTTTCAAAGATTTCAGCATCTGGCTTGAAGATAACGGTAGTACCAGTACCTTCTGCTTTACCGATTTCATGTAATTCAGAAGTTTTATGACCACGAGAAAAGGAAATCTCTTGAACGATACCATTTTGAATTTACTTGAACCTTAGTCCATTCACTCAACGCATTTACTACGGAAATACCTACGCCGTGAAGGCCACCAGAAACCTTGTAGCCGCCACCGCCAAATTTACCGCCAGCATGCAATTTTGTTAATACTAACTCTACCGCAGACATACCGGATTCATGCATCCCTGTAGGGATACCACGACCATCATCGACAACAGTAATACTGTTATCTTTATTAATGGATACTTCGATATGTGTAGCGTAATATGCGAGCGCTTCGTCAACAGAGTTATCTACTACTTCATAAACGAGGTGATGTAAACCGCGAATGGACGTACTACCAATGTACATACCAGGGCGTTTACGTACCGCGTCAAGACCCTCGAGAACCTAGTATATTCTGAGCGCCATAATTTTCTTCAGGCATGAAACAAACTCCTCCTAACAATCTATCACACTGTACTGGATTGAAATTTGGTACAACACATGTACAGAATAAATCTTATCTCTTTATTATACTATAAAACTCATCAATTCGTCTCATTAAAGTCTTAATACTAACACCAGATCCATAAACGCAATCATCAGTGACCACATAGGTCTTGATTTGCTCCTCTGGTACCATGTCGATATACTCTAAGCTCTCATAGTGATGAATAGGACTTTTATGGGATTTTCCGCCCTTGGCGTGCACCATGATAATGATGGATTCGATAGGCACGGAAACGGTATCCCCAATATGAACGTACATAGGAATGCCTCCTCTACTTTTCTAATGTCCCATTTAATGAATCGATTTTCCGCTGTTCCTCTTCAGCAAAGGAACTTTCGATCGATATTTATTGCACAAATTAATAACGTGCTGGTCCGTCACCATCAGGCTTTTATGAGTGATGAGCATAGCCACCATATACATATGACGGCGATTAATGGACCCTTTATAAATTTTATCTAAATAAAAGTATATAGATTCCCGCATCGCTTCTGCAAAATCTGGGAAGGTACACTGTATAAATTGCTGACAGTCGCTATATTTAAAGTATGGATACTTTCTAATGACCGCCTTAATGTCCTTAATATGAGCGCGATGCAATTCATATTCGCAAGTCGGACAGATTTCTTTTTTTAGATTCCATATGCATGCCACATCGCTTACAACGATGATAACCATGCTGCTCTAAATAGATTTCCCGCTTTCGAGCCGTAATTTGTACTTTTCTAAAAGCAGCCTTTAATTCTTCGTTATCTGTCTTGCTCTAACGATTTATCGATGGCTTCTACGTCTTCTTTTGAAAGTACAATATCTGAGAAATTAATACGTTTTGTAATAATCTGTTCATCAGGCAATGAAATAGATGTATCAGTATTAGCTTTCACATAGCTCTGACGTTTCATAATAAAGCGAATATCTGTGATGACCTCTTGATGGTAATATTTGTTTATCGCCTCGATGATACGCCGTTTTTGCATCTGTAGTTCTTGCATCCACATAGAATTATCTGCACTAATAACCATATCTGGAGGCTTGATAGACACAATTTTTGTATGCTCCGCAATGACATCGCCCACTACATCACGCCACTTGTGAACGAGGGTATTTAATTTATATTGTTCCAGTAAATTCAGTTTTGATAAGGCCTTTGGTAAACAAAGATCAAGGCTGTCCATACTGAACCTTTCCCCTTCACAAGAAATAAATTGAACCGATTTCAAATCTTTAAAATCATGAATATCTGTAGTAGTAATAAATGTTTGAATACGTTTATGAATAAACTGCAATAAATTCGCTCGTCTCGATTCATCAAGTTCGCTCAATACATCATCTAGTAGCAGAACTGGATATTCCCCAACCTCGGACTTAATAAACTCAAGCTCGCTCAACTTTAAGGACAATACAGCAGTTCGTTGCTGTCCCTTGGGAGCCAAATTTCTTTAAATCCATCGCATCGGAAAAGAATCGTAAATCATCGCGATGAGGACCTACGCTAGTGGTCATCCGATGACGATCCTGCGGCAACGCTGCTTTAATGCGCTCATAAAAGCCTTCCTTTGTATATTCTAAGGATCCATTGTCCATGTAAGGCTGTTCATAACCGATGGTTAAATTCTCAAGGCCACCTGTCAATTTACGGTTCATCAAATCGATGAGAAGATTGATTTTCTTTAAGCTTTCTAACCGTTTCTTTACGATAAAAGTTCGCCATATCTGCTAATTGCAAATCCCATTCTTCAAGAGGAATGTTCTGCTTACCTCTATATTCTTTAAGGATCGCATTGCGCTGCTGTAATAATCGATTATACTGCATCAACTGATGATAGTAGGTAGCACTAGTCTGAGAGATTTCCATATCGAGGAAACGTCTACGTCCAAACGGCGTACCCTTAATGAGTTGTAAGTCTTCAGGACAGAATATAACTGTATTTAATGTACCAATCAGTTCTCTTTTGCGATATTTTAGTATCATTTAAGCGAATATCCTTAGGGCCTTGGCGAAATAACTTAATATTTACCTTTTGAGGTGTATCCTTTTCTCGAACTTAACGACAATGCCTGCTTCCTCAGCATTGAACATGAGCATATCCGATGTATCGTTGGTCCGATGGCTTTTACCAATGGTACCCACATAAATGGATTCTAAAATATTCGTCTTACCAGCCCCATTGGTGCCGTGCAGAACAATAATCTCCGGATTGAACTGAATCTGTACATCCTTGTAATTACGAAACTGGAATAATTGCAGTGAGTCAATTCTCACCGATTAAGCCTCCTCTTGAGTAATTACGAGATCTACATCGAGACCTTCGCAAGAAATCACGTCCCCAACGCGGCATTTCTTGCGTTTTTCTGTCACAACTTGACCATTCAAAGTAAGGATGCCTTCATCGATAAAGGATTTAATTTGACCACCAGTTTCGATAATGCCTTCTAACTTCAACAACTGATCAATTTGAATGTACTCCGTATGAATGGGTACCTGCTGTTGCTCTTTCATAACGTCCTCCTATAGTGGACAATTCATAACTATAGGAATTAGGTAACGATGACTTTTAATCATCATTACCTAATAAAGATATGTATATTAATTCAGTAAAATATACAACGTAATAATATTTTCTAAAAAAAACAATCCTATTTAAGATCGAGCGTTCGTACGAACTGGTGTTACTACGTATGTATAGTTCGGATTATTATCTTGGCGAATAACAACTGGACCATTTTGTTTTAAGAACAAGTGGATATTGTCGCCTGTGCTATGGCGCAAGATATCAGAGATATAACGACCATTGAAGGAGATTGTGAAAGGTGTGCCTTTAAATTCAACAGCTACGTCTTCTTTTGCCATACCGATTTCAGTATTTTGAGTAGACAATGTTACATTACTTTCAGCCCAATCATAACGAATTACGTTATAGCTGATGTCTTTAGCTAATAAGGATACGCGGTCAACAGCACCAGCGAATTCGCGGCGATCGATAACAGCGCTAGAGTCGAATTGGGAAGGAATAACCTTTTCATATTCTGGGTACGTTCCTTCGATTAAGCGAGAAATGATGTAAATCGATTCAAAGTTAAACACGATTTGTGTGCGATTCCAAATGATGTTGATCATTGCTGGATTATCTGTTGGTAATAAACGAGATACTTCAGCTAACGTTTTTGTTGGAATGATAGCGCGCATTGGCGTAGTTGCTGGTTCATCAATGGTAATTTTCTTAACAGCCATACGGTGTGTATCAGTAGCAACCATAGTGACTTCGTTTTCTTTGATTTCAAGAAGAGCACCAGTAAATACAGGACGATCTTCGTCTGTTGCAGCTGCATAGTTTGTTAAATCGATGAGTTCTTTCATAGCAAAGCTATCGATGTTTACATGATCTTGGTCGTGAATTTGTTCAACCAAGGAGAAATCATCTGGATGTAATGTTACGAGGTTAAATTCAGAAGAACCGGATGTGATTGTTAAAGAATTTCCGTCCTCTGGTTTGTAAAGTTCGATAGTATCGCCAGGCAATTTGCGGATTAACTCTTGGAAATAACGGGAACCTACTACTAATGTGCCAGGTTCTTTAATGTCGCCGTCGATGGTTAAACGAATACCGAGTTCAAAGTCGTTACCTTGCAATTCTACTTGACCATTTTTTGTTGTTATGTAGATAGCACCTGGTAAGTTGGAGCTTGTTTTATTTTGAGATACCTTTTGCAATACGTTGATTGCTTTTTGGAGATTTGCTTTTTGGGAATGTAATATGCATATATAACTCCTTTTTGATTTCTATATTTCTATATATTGTAGAAGCTCTAATAATTACTTATCTTGTTTGTAATATTCTATGTTTGCTATCGTAGATGCTCTATAGATATTCTGCGATAGATCTGTTTCTACTGGTTTTTGATTGTTTGTTAGTTTTAGTAGTAGTAATAGTAGGGGCCTGTTCATATGTGTAAAAGTGAATTGGCGCTACTAACTGTGCGATTTCTCGGTTGTGTATAACTATGTTGATAGTTTGTAACTACTTATCCACATACTCACAGCGGAGTACGGTTTTTAGGATATCCACAAAGTTACGCACAATATATCCACAGAGTTATCCACAGGTTGTTAATTTCTGTTTAATTTCAGAAATCATGTTCTTAGTTTCTTCGTTTTGTTCAATTTCCTTCGTAATTTTATCGTACGCATGGAGAATTGTCGTATGGTCACGAGAGAAGGCTGCTGCGATTTGCGGATAACTTTCATTGATCATATCACGGCATAGATACATGGCAATTTGCCGTGGAATGCGAACTGTGCCTTACGCTTCTTACCTAGCAAGTCTTGCTTTTAATACTGAAATAAGAACTTACAAAATTTTGGATGCTTTCCATAGTGACCATGTTCACCTCTTCGGTATGAACGAGGCTAGCCAAGGCTTGTTTAGTGTATTCTAGGTCGATAGATTCAAGACGTTGATCGATGGATGCAGTGCCGATTAATTTTGTGAAAGCCCCTTGCAACACGCGGACGTTTTCACTAAATTGTAACGCCACGCAGTTGATGGAGTCGTTATCGATGCGGATAATGCGATTTTTCTTATATTCTCGTTCCAGCAAAGATCTAAAGCTGGCGATGCGTGTTTCTAAATCTGGATTTTCCATGGTGGCAATGTAGCCAGCTTGGAAACGAGAACGAAGACGGTCTTCGAATTGCTCCATATCGTTTGGCATCGTATCAGAGGTGAGGACGATTTGCTTGTTGTTATTTAATAACTCATTGAACGTATTAAATAGGCTCAGTTTTCGTACTTTCACGACTTTCAAGGAACTGAATATCGTCAATCATGAGTACATCGATATTGCGGAACGTGTTGCGGAATAATTTACCTTGGTTACGTTGCAATGTTTCGACGAAAATGTTCATAAAGTTTTCGCTCGTAATGGACATAACCTTCATGTGGGGATGATTTTCCTTGTGGGCGTTGCGGATGGCGTGCATCAAATGCGTTTTACCTAGACCTGATGGACCATAGATAAAGAGCGGATTATAGTCGCCGCCTGGGAACTCAGCTACATTTTGAGCCGCTCCAAATGGAATGCGATTCGCGTTGCCTGTTACGTAATTATCAAAACGGTACGCTGGATTGAGATTAGATAAGGATAAATCAAGGTACATTATCAGATTGTAATGTAGGTGTTGTAGTTTCAACTGTTTTATTAGTCGCTACCATTGGCTCATCTGGAATATTCACAGGAGCCTGGTGTGCGGTCGATATAGACAGGCTCCTGATACACCGGTGTGTAGAATTCATCTTGTTGAGCCTTTTTCCTCCACCACAGGCGGTAAAGGCATCGGTGGAGCCACTACAACTGGCATCATCGATGAGACTTTCATCAACAAAGGTAGTATCTACACTCTCTTGATTGAAATCGAATAACACCATATCTCGATGGGAACCTATAACTGTAGTAATAGCATCCTGCAAAAGCCTTGCTGATCTGTGGCTGCTGATCGATTAAGTTTTTAACGAATGTTTGCATGACCCCTATATGGATCGAATGACTGTCGAGAGACATGGGAATCAACGATGACGTGACGCGCAAATACAACGCGTCAGGCAAATGTTGCATGTTCTTTTTCGCCTCTTGCAATATATGTTCCCATATATTATTCAAATCAAATGATTGCATGACGTGCCTCTTGTATATAACTATTGCGATAAATGTGTATAACTTTAGGAATAATGTGTATAACTCTTGTGAAAGCTGTGGGAAAAACCTATTATTCCTGTGAATAACCTTGTGCACAAACCTGTGAATAAGTGAAAATAAAATTCTCTTCCAACCAGATAATAACTGACTTTATAGATTTTTATAGGATCAAAAAAAGAAAAAATGTGGATAACCTTAAAAGTTATCCAACAAAAACTTATAAAAATATATACTTTTTTCCTAATTTCAGTTATGATTGTACCAAAAAATCACTAGTTTGTCATTTATTCTGTGGATAACTTTTGATTATCTGAAGGAGAAATGTTAATAACTCAGTAATTATCTCATCTTTTTGTTCATCAATTACTTTTGGGGGAGGACTGAAAACTACTTTTATGAAATTACAATTTGTATATGAACCATTTTAACTAAGTAACGATGATTGATAAATCTAGTTTTTTATCCATCTATTTTTATATTTGTTTCTAGATTATCTTTTAGGAAGGGATTGATACTAATTTTCTCGCTCCATTCTGACGCAAGTCGCTTAAAATTAGTATCAATCCCTTTCTAACAATAATAGATAACCATATTAATAAATAATAATTGTGGAAAAGTAATGTTAGAAACTATCCAATCATCGTTACTAAACAATAAACTTCTGTTCATAAAACAAATTGTAATTTCATATTGAGCGACTAGAGGAAAAGGGAGAAAATACATCTATTCCTCCCTCCCTCTTTCCCTAGAGAATAAAAGGTAAATTTGTCTTATATAAAAAAGATTAGAATTGTGAGTTCTTGTGTTGTTATAAATTGATGTTACGTTTACATCGTGTACGTGTGTGTAAGTTGACATTAGATTTGTTAGGGAGGGAATATAGGGTCCTTTTGAGCGACTTTACGCGTCGTATGGAGCGATGAAGAGCCCCTCTTTGAAACGTAATATCTTTCTCCCTTTCCCTTCAAGAGGTTAAAAGGTAAAATTTGTTCAAAATCCGTATTCTGAAAGAGTTTTTAGATTTGCTATAAAAACTGATACTACTTTTTATCGTGTGGTAGGTGTTTAGTAGTGATTAGGAGTGTGTTGGGGGCAGGAATATAGGGTCCTTTTGACCGACTTACATGAGTATGGAGGGAGAAAACCACATCTATTCCTCCCCCTAAAAGTAGTATCAGTTTTAAGTTCTATCGGATTTAAGTAAAATCTACATAAAAGATCTTTCAGAATAGCCCTTTAAATGATTGACAAATTTACGTTTTAACTCTATAATTACCCTGTTATGGTATAAGTAAAACAATACAAAATGACGAGGAGGTGTTTTACTAATGAAACGTACTTACCAACCAAATACTCTTTGGAGAAAACGTACCCATGGTTTCCGTGAACGCATGAAAACTATCGGTGGCCGTCTCGTTTAAAAAGAAGACGTGCAAAAAAGGCAGAAAACGCTTATCTGCATAATATAATAGCTGTTAGGCAGGAGAAAAAAACTTGGCGCTGCTGTAAGTTTTTCTATTCTTAGGACTTAAGGACAATGCATATGGATTATTTTTGCCTCGATAAAGCAAGACGACTGACGCACAATAATGAATATCGCCTTGTGTATAAGCACGGAAAATACGAAGTAGGCCGCATGTGTGTACTGTATCGTATGCCCGTGGCGAAGCAATCTACGCGCATTGGTTTGTAACCGGCAAAAGGTTGGTTGTGCTGTGGGCGCAACCGAGCTAGACGGCTGATGAAAGAGGTATATCGCCTCAATCAGCACTCCATTCGCGAAAGGGTATCATATCGTAATTGTTGGACGTGGCCCTCTGAAAAACGCTACCTATGAAAAAGCGGAAAAGGAGATTTGTATCTCTCTTGCGAAAAAGCAAATTATTGGTACAAAATGATAAATAGGACCACAAGTTAGAGGCTTTGGTCCTTTTTGTGTATATGGAGGTTTCCATGAACGCTATATAACCATGCTTTTACGACTTTTAATTGGGTTTTATCAGCTCGCCATATCTCCCTTAAAACCTGGATGTTGCCGTTATTATCCGACATGTTCCACATATACTTTGCAGGCCATCGAAAAATATGGTCCTTTGAAAGGTAGCTGGATGGGTTTAAAACGCATTCTTCGCTGTCATCCTTTCCATAAGGGTGGCTGATCAGTTCCCTAACCCACGTGGGTTTAGGCTGGATTTGTGTTCTGTGAAAGTTACTTTCACCATCACCATCTAGCACAGTTTTGGAAATACCTAAGCATCTGTATGGATGAAATTTAGACCATACCATAACGATATATAGATGTGCAAAGGACGGTTTCGGACTGTAAGAAAAAGGAGAACAATGGACTTTTTAAGTAGTATATTCCAACCTATCGTTGAATTGATGACTACATTGGTAACCTATGCGTTCCAATTAACTCAAATGGTAGGCTATCCAAGCTACGGTGTGGCTATTATCCTTTTAACAATCGTTATTAAAGCGGTTTTGGCACCACTTACTGTAAAACAAATCAAATCCATGAAGGCTATGCAAGAGTTGCAGCCTCGCATGAAAGAATTGCAAGATAAATACAAAACGATCCTGCAAAACTGCAAGCGGAAATGGGTGCATTGTACAAAGAAATGGGCGTTAACCCATTGGCTGGTTGTTTGCCATTGTTGGTACAAATGCCATTCTTGATCGCGATTTACTGGGCTTTGAAAGATTACCCATACGATCAAACTTTGTACAATTCTTGTGGTTGCCTGGCCTTGGCGAACCAGATCAATGTATCTTACCTATTTTGAGTGCATTATCTACATGGGTTATGTCTCGTCAAACTAGTAATGGTGCGACTGGTGCGCTGCGCAACAACAAAGATTATGACAATCTTTATGCCTTTATTCATTGGTTACATTTCTTTGAGCTTCCCATCTGGGCTCGTTATCTACTGGGTAGTTTCAACGTATTCCAATTGATTCAACAACATTTCATTTACAAAAATTTGAACGCTAAGTAGGGAGGCAATTATGGAATTTATCGATGTATCTGCTAAAACCATTGAAGATGCCATTGCTAAGGTGTAGCTCAATTGCCGCTGAAGGTCAAAGAGGTGGTAGAAACTAAAGTCTTAGAACAACCTTCTAGTGGATTTTTAGGCATTGGTCGTAAACCAGCAGTTGTTCGCTTATTCTTCATCTTTGGCTAAAACTGCTACACTACAGAAGAAGCAACTAACGCGGAAGAACAATCTGTGTCTGTTGCTTCCGAGCCGGTGGCGACAAAGCGAAACAGAAGTACAAGATACAGCAGTTGAAACTTCTGAAAGTACTGTAACGGAAAACCTTCTAAAAAAGAACTTTCAAAAAAGATCAACAAGAAATTGCTGAAAAGGGTAAACAATTCCTTGATGATATGTTTACACAAATGGAGCCTCCTGTCGTTATCGAAAAAGATGACGAAAGATAGATTACATTCCAAGTACACGGCGAAGATTTAGGTATTTTGATCGGTAAAAACATGGTCAAACATTGGATGCTATTCAATACTTAACAAATCGTGGCTCACAAGGATGTATCTGGCCACTGCCATATCGTGGTAGATGTGGAAAACTATCGTTCTCGCCGAGAAGAAACATTGGTAAATCTCTCATGAAACGTTTGGCTTCTAGGTGAAACGTAACCGTCAAAAGGTTTCCTTAGAACCGATGAATGCTTTTGAACGTAAAAATCATTCATACTGCCCTTCAAGGGGATAAAAACGTTGTTACCAACAGTGAAGGGGATGAACCATTCCGTCACGTTGTGATTTCGTACAAAATAAAATATAGTAGTGCAGCTTTCAAGTGAGGATTTTCCGTTACTTGAGGGCTGTTCCTTGCCTATTCTTTAGGTTTGGTGAAAGCTAACCTAAAGTTAATCTTCGCATGCAAAGATTAGTTTAGTTTAACTTTCACGGGCGAAGAACATATACAAAAACAAATACTAGATAATCGAAATACGGAGATATGTATGTATAGATGATACAATAGCGGCCATTGCGACACCGCCCGGCATCGGTGGGGTTGGTATTATTCGGGTCAGCGGCAAAGGATAGTTTTCCTATTGTAAATAGCCTGTTCAAAGCACTGGCACCGTTCCTTTGATGGACCGCCAAATAGAACGATACAATATGGGACCATTGTGGACCCTGCAACTAACAAGACCATCGACGGGTTCTTGTGTTATTAATGAAAGGCCCTCATTCCTACACGGCAGAGGATGTGAGTGGAAATTCAGTGTCACGGCGGCATTGTGTGCCAGTTCGACAAATTCTAAAATTGCTCGTCAATCACAATGTACGCATGGCTGAGGCCGGTGAATTTACGAAGCGCGCCCAACTTTATGAACGGACGTATCGACCTCACCCAAGCGGAGGCGATCATTGATATTATTGAAGCGAAAACGGAGGACTCCTCTCCTCGCTGTATCTCAGCTAGATGGGACTGTTTCGTCCTTTGTGAAAGATGTGCGAAAACAGCTCATCGCCATGATTGCTCATTTAGAGGTAACCATCGACTATCCTGAGGAGGATATCGAGGACGTAACAACCAAAGGTTCGTGAACAGCTAGAAGCCTATTTTGAAAGCCATGGATGATCTTTTGTCACAGCGAATACAGGTCGCCTCATTCGGGACGGTATTACGACAGTTGTGTAGGCCGTCAAATGCAGGTAAATCGAGCCTCATGAACGCTCTGTGCGCGAAAACCGCGCTATCGTAACGGATATTCGGTACGACGAGGGACAGCATTACGAAAATATATGACCGTAGAAGGCATTTCTCTACGCCTCATCGATACGGCAATTATTCGGGACACACAAGATACGGTAGAAGCTCTTGGTGTGGGCATTGCTCGCGATTATATTAACAAAGCTTGAACATCGTGCTCTGCGTTATTGACGGATCTACTTCTTTAACCCCTGAAGAAATCGAAATTTTGACCTCTGTGAGCTGGTTTGAATACTATCGTACTCCTTAATAAGTCCGATGTGGCACAAGTCGTTACAGATGAAAATATTAAAAGAACACGGAATCTTCACGGCCTATCGAACGAATCAGTGCTAAAAAGAAGGGAGGCTCTGCGGTAGGTTTCTCCAAATGGGTTAAGAACTTTCGTCTACGGCGGTCGCGTAAAAACAAGACAACAGCGCCATGATCAGTAATGTGCGCCACATTAGCCTTATGGAACAAGCAAAAGGCACAAGTCGAACAAGCCCTCTCCTCCATCGATATGGGCATGCCTGGAGCTTTGGCCACCGACCTGCGTAGCGCTTAGGAACACTAGGCGATCACGGGCATTACCATCCAGAAGCATGATAGATGAATTGTTTAGTCGTTTTTGCCTTGGTAAATGATTTAAACTTACAATAAGATAAGTAACAAATATAAGGAATTTAATTGATATGTACACAGTAGATAATTATGATGTCATCGTTATCGGTGGTGGTCATGCTGGTTGTGAGAGCGGCCCTCGCGCTGCCCGCATGGGTCATCGCACGTTGCTGGCGACCATCAGTTTAGATAATATTGCGCTTATGCCGTGCAACCCACAAGTGAGTGGTCTGGTAAAAGCCATCTTGTTTACAGAAGTTGACGCATTAGGCGGTCAAATGGAGTATTAATGCGGATGCTACAGCTATCCAAATGCGTATGCTCAATATGGGCAAAAGGGACCTGCCGTTCATTCTTTGCGTTGTGTCAATCCGACAAGATTAAATACCAACATTTGATGAAACAAACATTGGAGAATTACAGATAATCTCAATGTTAAGCAAATCATGGTGAGCTTAAGAGCTTAAGGTTTGAGATGGCAAGGTCACAGAGCCATCGTTACGGAGCTTGGTGAATTTTTATGGCGCTAAGGCGGTAATTCTTTGTACAGTACCTATTTGAAAGGTAAAATCCTCATCAGCGATATCGATTATGTGGGCGGTCCAAATGGTAACGCGTAGCGGGAACATTTCTCTCAATCTTTGCTCGATAATGGTGTTGAATTGATGCGTTTAAGACTGGTACGCCAGCCCGTGTGGAATAAACGTACTCTTAAACCTCGAAAAATGGAGGTTCAAGAAGGCGATACACATCACCACGCCTTCTCCTTTTATGGATGAATGGATTAACCGTAATGAAGATGTATGTTGGTTGACCTATACTAACAAAGAAACGCACGAAATCATTACGACAATATTCACCGTGCTCTAAATGTATAGCGGTAAAATTGAAGGTGTAGGCCCTCGTTACTGCCCTTCTATCGAAGATAAAGTGGTGCGTTTTGCTGATAAAGAACGCCATCAATTATTCGTAGAACCAGAAGGTACAGGCACAAATGAAATGTATGTACAAGGCATGAGTACATCCCTTCCTATGGATGTACAATATGCGTTTCTTGCGTACCATTCTGGTCTTGAAAATGTAGAAATCATGCGCCCAGCGTATGCTATCGAATACGATTGCTTGAACCCAACACCAATTGACACCAGCCCTTCAAGTGAAACATATTGAAGGCCTCTACTCTGCTGGTCAAGCTAATGGTACATCTGGCTATGAAGAAGCAGCTGCTCAAGGTCTCATGGCGGGTATTAATGCAGCTTTATGGCTTGAAGGTAAAGAACCGTTCATCCTTGCTCGCTCTGAAGCATACATCGGTGTTCTCATCGATGATCTTTCGTAACAAAAAGGTACAAATGAACCGTACCGTATGATGACGAGTCGCAGTGAATATCGTTTATTGCTTCGTCAAGACAATGCAGATATGCGCCTGAAAAAGGTCGTGCAATCGGTCTTGTAAAGATGATCGTTGGGCTAAATTTACAGCTAAAAAGCTGCTATCGAAGAAGCAATGGATATGTTACGAAATACACCTGTAAATCCATCCAAAGGAAACACAAGCTTTGCTTGAAAGTTTAGGTACAGCACCTATTAGAACAGGTATT